>Ga0209723_1002221_pt1 | contig 26754 bp, 29 predicted proteins | sample BiotimSIPDNA_2_FD_185750 | JGI IMG/M metagenome (GOLD analysis project Ga0209723, IMG submission 185750) | Anaerobic biogas reactor microbial communites from Washington, USA - Biogas_R2 time_0 SIP DNA (SPAdes) (version 2) | ecosystem: Engineered > Bioreactor > Anaerobic > Unclassified | place...
CCTGCTCTGCAAAAGCTAAGGGTATACTCACAAGAAGAGAGAAAATAGTTGCTCCAGCATACATAATTACTGCGTCTCTCGTTTTTAGTTCTCTTTTTTCAACCAAGTCTAACCCTCTATAAATTTATTTTTCTTTTTTAAGCAAGCCTATAACTTTATTAATCTAATTCTTATTGTTCAACTTTTAGAGCATCTGTTCCTCTTACACGGTTATATATAACAAAAATATCTTCACCTGATTCGATATTATGCGCAAAAAAAGCTGATTAAACCGTAGCAGTACTTACGCTTTCGGTTACTTTATGTTGCCACGCTATCTTTGCATAGTAATCAGTTCCGAGCTCTGCGCCACTCTTCTTAAGCACAGAAAGGAGGGTCTCTCCTGTTTTCTGCCTTGTATTGTTGTTCTCACTCAGGTGCCCTAATATAAACTTATTGGTTCCTTTATTAAGCATTTCTAGAACAGCATCCGCACAAGCGTAATTTGAAAGATGGCCGTAATCTGATCCGATTCTCGTTTTTAAGAAAGCTGGATAAGGACCGCTCTTAAGCATTTCCGGATCATAGTTACTTTCAATCATAACTAGTCCCGCTCCGTTTGAAACATTAATTAATTCTGAGGTAACACACCCTAGGTCGGTTGCGTAAACTGCCTTTGAATCCTTGTCTGTAATCATGTATCCTACGGGAGCCACTGCATCGTGTGGCGTGGAAAAGGAGGTGATCTCCATGTCACCAACAGTAAGGATTTCCCCTTGCTCATAGCATATTCCCTCAAAGCACCCTAGGATCTCTACAAGCTTCGGCATAGTCTCATACCTGGCATAGACAGGGATTTCGCATCTACGTGAGAGTATTTTTGCTGATTTAATGTGGTCAATGTGTTCATGAGTAATTACTACTCCCTCCAGATCTTCAATCTTTACGTCTATTGAGAAAAGCCTGTTTTTCAGCTCGCTGAAACATAGCCCGCAATCAATTAAAAACTTATGTTTTTCATTGCTTACAAGTATTGAATTACCTTTGCTTCCTGAGCCAAGGGGAGTGAAGGAAATACTCATTTTATCTCCATATATTGGTTATAGTTAATGTGAAATAGTATATCACGACAGTGACTATTAGAAAAGCGTACCAAACTTCGAAAGTATTCGATATTATGATTTTTTAGTAGATATTTATTGTCTTCTATTTTATTTTTGGTTGCTCGGCTACTCTCCTTGCTGAATATAGCTTGGCCATCTGGATAGGATAGTAGCTTTCTTTTGATTGTTTTAGTCCGGGTATACCCATATCTTCCTGCTTGTTAATGTACCTTACTCCTTGAAAATGGGTTTTACAGTATAAATTATCTATGAAGGGATAGATCCCACGATAATTAATGTCTCCTTTCTCAAAATATAGTCCGCCGATACCGTTGGGTAAAACCTCTCCGGCGGTGAAACCTACAATTTTTCCTTCTATTTCTAAGACATCTGCTTTTACATTGAAAAAGGAGTAATCATCAAGAATCCTGCCAATGGCTATGATTTCAGTTTCAGAAGTGCTTCTTATATAATCCAGGGTTTCGTGGTGGCCGGGAAGATGTTCTTCCTTTATTTCCTTTTCATTTTCATAGCGGACTTCCATATTCAACTTAAAAAGATCGAATATTCCCTGTCTGTCCTTTTCACTACCGTTATATTCCCTGTAAGTGTATGGATATTTAAAGCCATTAATAAAATTTCTTTTTGCGTGATACTTCTTTCCTTTCAGTTCAATTAAATCTTCGGGAAGGTATAAATATTCGCTCCTGTCTGGCCAGTATCTGAGTTCAAAACCCTCATCTTTCAGCAATTCGGCCTGCCATGAATTTACCTGAGAAATTACTCTTGTGCCATGAGATTCAAGAGCCTCTACTGCCTTAAGAAAATTCTCTTCCTTTTTTACCAGAGGAGACATAAAGATTCTTCTTCCAGCCTCGCACCTGTATGCTATCAAGACATAATCTTTATCTATATATGCACATACATCGTGATTTTCCGGCCAGGCGTAAAGGGTGGCCCTTGAAAATATAGTATCGTCAGATGGTCCATTTTCCAAAAAATCGTAAATTATTTTTGCATTACTTTTGTCTAGCTTGCTAAACTTTATACTCATAAAACTTCTATCCTTGGTTATTTGATTATTCCTCTCTCGGATTCAATATGTCTTTAATTCTATTTAATGTCCCATCAGAAAAATTCTTTTTAGTAAAAACTGGTATTTTGGCCAGGTATTTCTTATCCTTTCTATTCTTTTTAGTAAGTAAAAACTGGTATTTTTGCCGGTTCTTTTATATCCTTTCTATTCCTTTTAGTAAGTAAAAACTGGTATTTTTGCCAGATATTTTACATCCTTTCTATCGGCAGCCCCACCCTCCGCTAGCACAAATGCCTTGCAGAAGATTTTTCCTCCTGCCATCTCAACAATTTTTTCCAATCCAGATAAACTTCCGCCAGTGGATATAACATCATCAATTATTGCAACTTTCTTTCCTTTCAGGAGATTTACATCATGCCCAGAAAGATAAAGCTTCTGATCATCCTTTGTGGTAATAGACTTTACCGAAGCTTCTATCCCGTCTTTCATATAAAGCTTCTTGCTTTTTCTTGCTACGGCATAGTATTCCTGCCCCAGTTCCCTTGCAACACAATGCGCAAGTTGCAGACCTTTGCTTTCTGCAGTAATTATTACTTCTGCTCCTTTAACAATTTTTGCCAGGTGCTTTGCGCAGTGTTCGGTTAATGCCTGAGCTCCATGAAGATTAAAAAAAGCGATAGATAACCCTTCCGCTATAGCCAAAACTGGCAACTCTACTTTGACTCCGCATATATCGACTGTGTATTCTTTTTCCATTTCGATACCTCTAATATTAATCCTTTTAGAAAATTTATGGCATGTATGACAAGAAAAATGTCCCTATTCTTTATCTTTTCTTCAATTCCACATGGAGTATTATATCAAATAAAAACTTTAATCTCTATATAATAAACAAAAACCTGCGTATTTAGCAGGCTGTTCAGTTATATCTCAAAATCTACCGACTGACTTTCCTTCATAACAGAATGCATGTACTTCTTAACTACATTTACATGATAATCGTTCTCTTGATAACGCTTCAGTGCCTCTCTGTTTTCTAAAGTTACCACTAATGCAAAATCGCAGGACCTTCCACTACACAAGAAGTCATCACCCGCCTCTATATCCATTACTTCCGGTACAATTCCCTTCATCGAAAAAAGAATTTCCTTAGTCTTGTCAATAACATCTTGGTTTTTATTTATAAACTTATATATCACAATGTGTTTAACCATTTTAACCTCCTCAATGCTTTTTAAATATATTACTCCAGAAAAAGTTTTTTCTCCATTATTTTTCTTTGCTTATTAAGTAAGGACTAAGTCCTGCTTTTCCGGTTTTACCCCTAATTATTAAGTGAGTACTAAGTGCTTCTTTTCTCCACCTCTTTCTCTGATTAGTCAGCAAGGCCTAAGTCCTGCTTTGCCTGTTTCTCTTCGTCTTTTCCATATCCAACCAATTCTTTTATAAGGGCAAATTTTTCTTGTTTTTCATCGAGAGTAAATTTTTCTATTCCTTCCGTATTTTCTTTTTCTACTAAGTGTCTGATCCTATCCAGTTTCTTGTTAGTTACTTTATACATGAGGGAGGCTACAAGCGCCACAGACATTAGTGAAGCGATTCCTATTCCCATCATCAATCTTATCGAAAGAAGAACAGTTTCCGACTGAACAACAGTTTCTCCGGCAAGTTTAGGAATGTATCCGAAACCATCTATAATCCAGCCTACCATTCCAACACCCAGAGCCCCGGCTGTCTTTCTTATCAATGTCATTGCCCCCGAGAAGGCACCCGTGGGACGATATCCGAGCTTTAGTTCTGCAACATCTATTGTGTCAGGGAAAATTATCCATGGCATCATTTGGGCCCCACCAAAACCAAACCCCATAAGTCCTGCAACAATTGGAACTAGCCATGCAGGAGTCCATGCGGGAGACATAACTGCCAACATTATTCCCCCTACGATATAACAGGGGAGTCCTACTCTGAAAGCAAATTGTTTACTCTTCTTGTCCATCAAGTATCTAGCTAAAGGAAAAGCTAAAACGGCAGTAACCATTAACGGCGCAATTATAAACATCGAAGAAAAGTTCATCCCAAATAAAGTCACTCCAGCCCATACGTCAGTTGCGTAGTAGACGGCTAGCGCACTGATTATATCCATGCACATAAATGCAGATGCATACATTACTATATGCCACACAAAACTCTTTATTTTAAAAGGAACAAGGTACTCTTTCACATCGAACTTACGCTTAGGCTCATCTTTAGGGACAGTGACCCTTTCCTTCACGAACCTTGAACATATAATCAAACCAGCTCCAAATAAAGTCCCGAAAACGAGGAAAATGAAAAGCCAGTATTGGATATCTGTGATTTTCCCGGAAATATATGATTCAATTGCTAAAAGAGGGATTACATAGGAAAGTCCTGAGGACGCTGCTGTAAATACCAGCTTAACTGTATTTGCCTTGTTTCTCTCCTTGTAACTTTTTGATATGTCGCTTGCGAGAGAGCAATATGGAACTTGGGTAATGGTAGAGCAAGTATTGTAAAAGATGTACATAACGGCCATAAAAGCAATTTTTCCAGCATCAGTTGGAATAAATCTGTTAATAGGTAAAAATAACATTCCTATGGCTAAGAAAAGTAAAATACCTCCAAAAAACATATATGGTTTTCTTCTTCCATACTTTGATCTTGTGTTATCGGAAATGTTTCCCATCAGAGGATCGGTTATTGCATCCCAGAATTTAGATGCCATTATGATAGTTGAAGCAGCAGCAGCTCCAATTGCTAGTCCATCTGTCATGTACTTAAGCATGACGCAAGACATCAACGCAACACCGCCTCCATCCATCAAGGCCCCGACCCCATATGCAAGCTTTTCTTTTAGAGGTATTTTATCCTCTTCTTTTACATTGTCATCAGGTAGAATTTCTGTTTTTTTCTGGGATAATTCTTTCTCCATTACTCCTCCCTTTATTGCATGAAAAAGGCCTTTAAAGGCCTCTTTTCCAGTTTCATTATTTAATCAATATTCATGAAATATCTTTTCCCACTATTTTTATCTTTTAAAAACTCAACCCAGATAATAGTTAATGTATGTTGTCAAATATGCAAACACCATTTATCCAGCAAGTTCTTTAATCAATGTTTCCTTCTCCTTAAGTTCTTCTGGGGTAAGTGTATCATTTTCCCCGGCTCTTGTTTTCTCATTGAAATATCTTATTCTCTTAAGCTTTGCATCTGTAACCTTGTATTTTATAGAAAAAATAAAGGCTATCACAATTAATACAAATACACTGATTCCGAGCAGAAGACGAATTGTTAAAAGAACATTGTCTCCTTGGATTACGTCTACATTTTGAGTGCTTTCTTTATATCCCACTCCTTGAAGTACCCATCCAATAATCCCAAGGCCGAGGGCAGATGCTGCCTTACGTACAAAAGTCATTGCTCCCGAAAAAGCACCAGTAGGTCTATATCCTAGCTTAAGCTCGGCAACATCAATTGTATCGGGGAAGATAATCCAAGGCATCGTTTGGGCCCCCGAGAAACCAAGTCCCATTACTGAAGTCGCTAATATTGCAACCCAAGCTGGGGCCCAGGAAGGAGCCATAACTGCTAGTAATATTGCGCCTGCAGCATAGAAGGGAAGGCCAATTCGATAGGCATACTGTTTTGTCTTTTTCATCATCATTTTTCTGACAAATGGAAAACCTGCAACAGCAGTAACCATCAAGGGAGCGACAATAAACACCGAAGTAAAGTTCATGTTTCCAAGAGTAGCTCCCCGCCAAACATCGGTTGCGTAGTATACGGCAAGTCCTCCTAACATATCCACACACATAAAAGCTGCGGCATACATTATTAGAGACCAAATAAAACTTTTCACTTTAAAAGGAACAAGATACTCTTTTAGACTGAATTTCCTACGAGGTTCATCCATAGGAACAGTTATTCTTTCTTTTACAAAAACCCCGGTTATAACCAACCCCACCCCAAACAGAATTCCGAAAACCAAGAATAAAGCCAACCAGAAAGTAATATCTGAAATATTTCCTTTCAAAAAAGATTCGAGAAGAAGAAGGGGCACAATATATGAAATTCCCGCTGAAAATGATGAAACCAGGAGTTTAACCGTATTCGCCTTATTCCTCTCTGAAAAACTGGCAGATATGTCGCTAGACATAGACGAATATGGGACTTGAGTAATCGTTGTGCAAGTACAAAACCAAATATACATAAAGGCAATATATACTATCTTAGAAGCCAATCCTTCCATTATGTTATTTATTGGAAGAAAGAGAAGTCCTAGGGCAAAAAAGATCAATATTCCGCCAAAAATCATATATGGCTTTCTTCTTCCCCATTTACTCCTAGTGTTGTCCGAAATATTCCCCATCAAAGGGTCAGAAATAGCATCCCAAAGTTTTGAGGCCATAATAATTGTAGATGCTATTGCAGCTGGGATCGCAAGCCCATCAGTCATATACTTCAGCATAACGCAAGCGATTAAAGCACCCGCTCCGCCATCGGTAAGGGCACCACCACCATATGCTAATAATTCTTTCTTGGAAATTTTATCTTCTGGAAGAGGTTCTTCTCTTAATACAGGTTTTTTCTTAGAAAATGAGCTATTCTTTGTAATCATCTGTTCTCCTACCACCAAGTATTTTAGTTTTTTAGATCACTCCGTAAAGAATATCTAATTAATGCCTAGAAATCAAACATTTGACCTATCTGTTATTCCCCTTACCAAGAATAAAACCACTATCTTTTTCGACTCGATTAATCGTCTTATTCATAATACTTGCTATCTTTTGTTTTTTCAAGTTTATAATTAAAAAACTTTTTCAAAAAACGCAGTTTTATTTAACTTTCTCCATGAAGCAATGCATTCTCATCCCGGTCAAGCACCTGAATTCCTCGGCAAGTCCTTTGAAATGGGTTATACCCGATCTAAATGCCCTAAATTGTTGATATATGATAAGGTACTTTAACTGATCGAACCCATCTACAACTTTAAATTGGGACGCATATGATCTCATCGCATCCCCCTGTTTATTCAAGTCTTGCTTTTTGATTTTATGGAAGGTGTTGGGTTCGGACGTATAATAATATGAAAGAACCTTAGGCTCATGTTTTTCAAGGCCAAATTTCTCATAAGCTAATCCAGAAATGCTACTAAACATATATGCTGCGCTAGCTGCCCTGCCTGTTTTAAGATGATCTGTATGACATTCTGTTTTGAGGTGTGGGTCTGGACAAAAAACAGCATCGGGTTTAATTTCAAGTATCTTTTTCATGATGTCATACTTTACAGCATTTTCATCGTAGTCTCCCCCATCTCTGTATGGAAGAAACGTAACACTCTTTACTCCCAGAATATCTGCGGATTTTCTGGTTTCTGCCTGCCGTATTGCAATTAATTCATCCTTATCATATTCGGTTTTATTTGTCCCATACGCTCCATCTGTAATGACAAGAAAATGAACTTCCTTCCCCATCCTGCAAAGTTTTGCGACCGTTCCACCTGCTCCAACTTCAATGTCGTCCGGATGAGGCCCTATAAACAGATATTTCTGCATTGAATCCAGTTTGGGTATAGGAGCAACTGCCTTAACTAATATTTTTGCCAATAAGCCCATAATTAGCCTCCTTTAAGTGCTAAGTCATCTTTATATATTTACAAGAGGAAATTTTCTTGCTCTCGGTTGGTACTTGAAGGTAATTTTTATCTTACTCTGCGATAGCTTCCAGTTAATTTTCCAAAGAAGGTCATTTCTCCGGGCATATCGCCTTTGATAATACCGGGTAAAATCTCGGTCTCTACCAACTCAATTACTACACCCTCTTCTTTCCACCCCATGTATGCAAATCTTACATTTGCTCCCCCAGATCTAAATGTTGCATGTTGAATAACACTCATTCCATCCTGTTCTAAAGAAATAATGGCTCTTTCAAGATTTCTCACATTATACATAACGTGATGCATTCCCTCTCCCTGCATTTTCAAAAAGGTAGAGTAGGCATTATCCTGTCCGTGTGTTTCAATTAACTCAATTTTTGTAAAACCTTTTCCTCCGAAATACAGCTTAACTTCGCAGTCTCTTTTTTTCTCTTTGTAATATAACTCGAGGTCTTCAATGTTAAGCTCATACCATTTGTCAATGCCATAGATTTTTCCGTATCTCTCGGCTGCTTCTTCGATATCCTCAACAATTATTCCGATATGGTTGATTTTTCTGAGTTTCATCTCCCCTCCGCTTTTCCATGAACTGACTTTTATTTTATCACCTTAAATACTTTTAGTAAATACGCGCGAGAAACAATGGAGGAACGCATAGATTTATTCTCTCAAAATTTCCTCCTCTAGATTACTTTTTTTACGTAGTTTATGGATTAATTAATTCTTTTTGTGTTATTCTATTTTCATGGAGAAAGGCATGAAAACTTTTTTTAATTTCAGAGATTTGGGGAATCTTCTCACAGAGGATGGAAGAAAAACCCCGGAAAATACTTTTTTCAGAAGCGGGAACTGGGATACAGCTAGTGTTGAGGAAACCGATTTTTTAAAATCTCTTGGTATAAAACATGTCTTCGATTATCGAGACTTAAGTGAGAGTAACGGCCCGGCAAAAGCCTATTCCGAGGCAAATGTAAATCACAATGCGTTTCCCACTGGGGTAAGAAATCAAAAACTTTTAAAATTACAAAAAGCTGGGTTTATAAAAAAACTACGTGCTAATGTCTCTTTTGAAGACATCGAGGAAACCTATGCCCGACTCCCCTTCGATAATGAAGGATATAAGGCCATGATTTTAGCCGTAAAAAACCATGAAACCCCTATACTCCAACATTGCTTTGCTGGAAAGGATCGTGCGGGAGTTGGAACGGCACTTCTTCTCTCCCTTCTGGGAGTAAAGCGAGACATAATCATTGAAGATTATATGAAAAGCACCGAATTCGAAGATGAATTTGTCTACTATGCTATGAAAAACATCCCGGGATTCATAAGAAAAATTGTTGTCAAAAAGGCAAAAGCTCTTTTTACCGTTGCACCAAATTTGATTAATGCAACTTTTAAAGCAATAGAAGATAAATATGGAAGCATGGATACATATTTCGAAATGGAACATGGATTAACCAAAAATGATATCCAAGAAATCCGAGATTTTTACTTGGTTTCTTAGTATTTCTACAGATTCTTAAAAGAATCATTATTGCGTTGAAAGATCGTAAATACAATTTAAGTATAACCTTTATTATTTGCCGAATTGTGTTCTAATCTCATAAGTAAAATTTAATTCTGACCTACTATTTTTTTTGTAAGGGTGCGTTTTTAGACATCTTAATCCCTCTTCTCATATTCCTATTCCCTGTTTTTACCAATTTATGATATAAATATTTTCACGTTTTATTCATGGAAATGTATATTATGCAAGTATAATGCATAAAATATAATATAAAACGCCTAGTAACCATACATTTTTATATTAAAAATACACGATATAAGTGTGATTTTTTTTGAAATATTGACAAGGGTACGCTTGCATGATATAGTTAAGAAAATTGGTGGAGGTAGTCTATGAAAAAATTTATTTCTACAATGGAAGGTTTGCCGAAAATTGCAAAGATTATTCTAGCTTTACCGGCATTAGATATCGTCTGGAATATTTATAGAATTTGTCGCAGTGCAGACAAGAAAAATTGGCTGGGTGTTATCCTAGGTATCCTTATGATTTTCCCTGGCTCATTTATAGTATGGGTGCTTGACCTATTTACTACAATCACCCAAGACAAAGTGCTCTGGATCGACTAATACAAATATTACCCGGTTAGAACTGGGAAATATATATTGTCATTAATAGGAGGAAATTTAAAAATGGCAGAACTCAACATTCAAGGAACAAGTCGTACTTTTGAAGAGAAAGTAGCAGGTCTGAAGCCCGAGGCAAAAGAAGCCTTAGAGCAAATTAAGGCAGCCCTTCTCGCAAAGAAAAAGGTCAATGAGAGAGTAAGTAAGAAGTATGCAACTTACAATCGTGGAAGAGACCAGATCGCAAGAGTAAGCATTATTGCAACAAGTCTTCGCGTTCACCTCGCCCTCGACCCGAAAGCTCATCCCGACAAGACCTGGATTAAAGATCTTTCCGCTAAGTCCGCTTACGAAAAGGTTCCGGCAATGGTTAGGATATCCTCGCCGTTGGCGCTCAGAAGAGTCCTCGCGCTAATCGAAGCTCTATAACTTAAAACCTGAAACCCGGCAAAACCTGCCGGGTTTCCTTTAATCTAAGTCATTACCCTAAAAAAGGGTGTTTTTTGTGTGGTGAAAGCCACACATTTTTTATGTTTAATTCATTTGAGTCCAAAGTGTTTTAAAAAACAACTCTTCAAATGATTCTTCCTAAATACTATTCAAAGATAGCAATCAAACTATGATTTTTTTATATAGCTATTAACTATAGAATATAAGAGTCTCCTACCTTTAAATGTTGAATATCATAGTTTTTTATGTTATATTCTCTACAATGTGGCTTTTTTGGAGGAACAATGAAAAAAGTACTTTTTACAGAAACAATTTTAAGAGATGCGAACCAATCGTTAATCGCAACCAGACTGCCATTCAGCGAGTTTGAGGGCATTTTAAAAACCATGGATAAAGCCGGATATTATTCGGTTGAATGCTGGGGAGGCGCAACCTTCGACAGTTCTCTAAGGTATATGAACGAAGACCCCTGGGAGAAACTAAGTAATATCAAAAAGAATATGCCTAATACAAAGCTTCAAATGCTTCTGCGCGGGCAAAATCTTCTCGGATACAAACATTATCCCGATGATGTTGTAAGAAAATTCGTTGAAAAAGCTGTTGAGCATGGAATGGATATTATCAGAATCTTCGATGCCTTAAACGATCTTAGAAACATCGAAATAGCTATGGAAGAAACTATTAAGCGTGGGGCTCATCCTTCAGCTGCCATTTGTTTTACTACCAGTCCTGTTCACACAATCAAGAGATTTGCCGAGATGTCCAAGGAAATGAAAAAAATGGGCGCACAGTCCATATGTATTAAGGATATGGCGGGAGTCATGGGTCCGGGAGAAGCTTCTGATCTTGTATCCGCTATAAAAGATTCGGTAGATCTTCCTGTTATTTTGCATACTCATTGCACTACTGGCCTTGCATATATGACCTGTCTTAAGGCTGTTGAAGCAGGTGCCGATGTAATTGATACAGCAACTTCCTGCTTCTCAGGTGGTACCTCGCAACCTGCTACTGAGACATTAAGTTATGCTTTGAAGCAACTCGGTTACGAAGTAAATCTCAATGATGATATCTTGACAGAAGTGAATTCTTTCTTTAAGCCAATAAGAGATAAAAGCATTTCTACCGGTTTATTAGATCCATTAGTTATGGCAACCGATACACAAGCCCTTAACTACAAAATCCCAGGGGGCATGCTTTCAAACCTTATTTCTCAATTGAAGGCTCAAAACTCTATTCATAGACTGGATGAGGTTTTGGCAGAAACGCCTAAGGTTAGAGAAGATTTCGGATATCCCCCCCTTGTTACTCCAATGAGCCAAATGGTCGGAGTTCAAGCAACAAACAATGTTCTTCAAGGAGAAAGATACAAGAGCCTAGGAAAGGAAGCGATTGCTTATTGTAAAGGCGAGTACGGTACCCCTCCTGCTCCTATCGCAGACTTTCTGCTAAAGAAAGTTTTGGGAGAGGAAAAGACCGGGACAGCCAGATTCGCAGAGACCTTGGAACCAATGTTTGAAAAAACTAAAGAACAACTTAAAGGTATCGCACGCTCGGATGAAGATGTACTTTCATATATATCTTTCCCATCAGTTGCTGAACGTTTCTTTGAACAAAGGAAAGAAAAGGAAGAGAGAAAAACTAAGTATACTATCGAACCGATCGATTAACCTTTACAGGAATATTTTTAGTTTTTATTAGGAGGAACTTATGTTTCTTGTAACAAATGTAGATATTACAATAGGTGAAGCTCTAGGAGTCTCCGGGGTCGCAATGGCCATCATTATGGTTGTATTAGGCTCAATAATGGGTCTAATTTATTTGGTTGCTTTCGTTCTAAAAGAAATGGAAAAAGTGAAACTCAAAAAAGCTAAAGCTCAGCCTTTTACAGAGAGCGAACCAACCATTTCAGAAGTAAAAAAAGAACTTGCTCCTGGCTCAGCAGGGGAAATTAAACTATATAATGTGGAAGAACGGGATGCAGCAATGATTATGGCAATCGTAGCAGACAAAACGGGAATTCCGCTTAACGAACTAAAATTTATATCAATTAAACAAACCGAAGACGGAGGTGGGCAAAATGAAATATAAGGTTACATTAAATGGCAAAACATACGAAGTCGAAGTAGAACATGGTGAAGCAATAATTGCCGCTGAATATGCTGCAATAGCACCCTCTCCAAAGCATACTGTATCCGAAGCACCTTCGGTAAAATCTACGGAAAAGCAAGCCCAAAAGGAAACTTCTGGATCCCAAACTTCAGGTGAAACAGTAAAAGCTCCGATACCCGGAACCGTATTAAAGATTCTTGCAACTGCTGGGAAGGATGTCAAAAAGGGCGAGGTTATATTAATCCTCGAAGCCATGAAAATGGAAAATGAAATACTTGCTCCTGAAAGCGGCAATCTTAGCGCAATAATGGTATCAAAGGGTGCTTCCGTTCAGACGGGAGATTCTCTTTTCACCATCTCATAAGGAGTAAAAAATGATAGGCGATATCTTCAAAAATCTAGTTTATACTTCGGGATGGGCAACTGCCTCTTGGCAACAATTTGTAATGATAGGCCTTGCTTGTGTTCTTCTTTTTATGGCTATTGCTAAAAAGTTTGAACCCCTTCTGCTTGTTGGTATAGCATTTGGAATGCTTCTTTCCAACCTCCCCCAAGATCCAAACTCCTCTGCGATATTCACGCCTGCTCTTTGGGGAAATTCAACAGTTAATTACCAAGAAGTCTTTACTAAGGGAGGACTTCTAGATATGCTCTACATTGGAGTAAAAACGGGAGTGTATCCCTGCATCATCTTCTTTGGAGTTGGGGCAATGAGTGACTTTGGTCCCATGTTATCTAATCCAAAATCTCTTCTTTTAGGCGCAGCTGCCCAAGTAGGAATATATAGCGCGTTCGTTCTTGCAATCGCTCTTGGATTTACGGGGCCTCAAGCAGCCTCTATTGGAATAATCGGTGGAGCTGATGGCCCTACCGCTATTTGGCTAACAAAAACCCTTGCTCCCGAATTACTCGGGCCCATTGTGGTCGCTGCATATTCATATATGGCATTAATACCATTGATACAACCTCCAATCATGAGAGCTCTGACCTCGAAAAAAGAAAGAATGATAAAGATGGAAGCTACAAGAGAAGTGTCAAAGAAAGAAAAGATTCTTTTCCCGATTGTATCCTCAATTTTCATTTGCTTAATCCTTCCCTCCGTTACGCCTCTTCTCGGAAGCTTAATGTTTGGAAATTTGCTGAAGGAATGTGGGGTTACCGAAAGACTTTCAGATACCGTTCAAAATGCTTTAATTAACATAGTAACTATTTTCCTTGGTTTATCTGTAGGCGCAACTACATATTATGCAACTTTCTTAACCTGGAACACTTTGAAGATAGTCTTCCTCGGGCTTGCCGCTTTCATGTTGTCCACTGCCGGTGGGACTCTAATGGGTAAATTGATGTGTGTAATTACAAAGGGAAAGATAAATCCTCTTATTGGTTCTGCAGGAGTTTCAGCCGTTCCAATGGCTGCAAGAGTCTCCCACATAGAAGGACTCCGCGCTAACCCTAAGAATTACCTGATAATGCATGCAATGGGTCCAAACGTAGCAGGAGTTATTGGGTCGGCTGTAGCAGCTGGAATTCTTCTCGCTGTTTTCGGATAAAAACCATTCACTAAATTTCCATTAGCAGGGATTTCTTCCCTGCTTTTTTATTTCCCGAAATATAGATCTTTGTTAAATCTAGCGTTTTGATGGCTAAGTATTTGCATTCTTTTGCCCGCCTTTTAAAGAATAACCCTAGATAATATAAGTTCTTGATTTATATATGTGCGCGTGATACAATTATTTCACGCATAATGAGGGGATTATTCCCTGAGTTTCGGAGGAAAAAATGATAGGCATAATCATAGATGTAGCGATTATTGTGATAATAGCTCTTTGTCTTTTGTTGGGGATCAAGAGAGGGTTTGTCAAGACGATTAAAGGGTTTGTTGCCGCAATAATAATCTTGATTTTAACTGTCGTGACAGTTACTCCTCTAACAAATTTAGTCATTACTGCTACAGAATGGGACAACCAGCTTGCTGGAACACTTGAAACCTCCCTGGCAGATAAAGTTCCAAATGCTTATGCTAACATTTATTATTACGACTTAGATGAAAATGGAGAAGACGAGCTTATTTTTGAAATAAACAATCAAAAGAAGGATTTCTCCACTATCTTTGATGATTCTCCTCTAAAATTCGTGGGGCTTGCTAAGATAATTAAACCAACTGTTGAATCCAAAATAGACGTGGAGGATGAAGGAGCGTCCATATATCTAATTGATGTGTTGACGGAAACACTAACTCAATACATACTCATCTCGATTATGTTTGTAGTCCTGGGCATTCTCTATAAAATTGCATTCGTCATATTATTCAAGGTGCTTGATAAACTCGCAAAAGAGCTTTATGTTATGCACTTTGTAGATAAAACTTTAGGAGCAATTATGGGGTTGCTTCTCGGATGCGTAGTGGCTTTAGTCGCCATTACGGTAGTTCAATTTGCTGCACCTCTGGCCTTCATGGCCCCGGTTAACACTTATATTGAACAAACCTCAGTTGTCAAATTTGTAATGGACAACAACTTCCTCTATACTTTCATTCAGCAAAATCTGAACTTGGATAGTATTAGGTCAATTATCCCGATATAACCCCATCTTGCGACAGTTCGCGAGAAATGATTTATGATAGGCGGACTTTAAAATGAAGATACTCAAATTTATTTCCACACTTTTTTTCGGTATTGTCCTTGGCGTTGCCTTAACCGTTGGCGGAGTCGCTCTTGGCGGCTACATGGTTTGGACTAAAGAAGGTTCTATAGGCCAAGTAACAGATTTAGCAAATCAGTACGTAGGAGAGCTTCCAGTTAATTTTGGAGACGATATTAAAGCAATGAGCCTGGGGACTTATGTTACCTCGGTAATCTCCCTTGTAACCGACATAGGAAATGCGGAGGTTTCTGAGGTTGAAAACTTTCTCGGAACGGATTTTGTTTCAAAAGGTCTTTCTGATGTTATAGGAATCGACCAAGCGATATTACAACCCTCCACTTTTGGAAATCTTGGCAGTACAATTACCAATAATTTAACAGTTAGAGTTATGCAAGAAAAATTCGATGTATCTCTCGCTTCAATGCCCGTATTTGAAGATCCAGACTTTTTGGATTCTCCGATAGCCGATGCCTTCCCCACTTTAGAGCAAAAGAATCTAGATGCTTTTATAGATGTGGTATACGATGCAGATGTACTGGAAAATCCTGAATTAGTCGCTAGCCCACAACTCCTTCAGTCTTTAGGAACAACTCCTTTAGTGGAACTTAGTTCAGATTTCGGTACAATTCTTAACGACATGACAGTTGGTGAACTGGTCGATGTAAATGTAGAAGAAGGCCCAGATCAATCAAGCAAAATATTGATATACTTGTCGGATAAAAAGCTTGCTGAACTTGACATAGCTATTAATACTATGACCCTTTCTGATGCCATCGATATAACCGAGGAATCCCATGCTGTCTTGCAAGCGATTGCAAATGACTCCCTAGAGTCTCTTGGAGATACCGAACACATGACCGAAGTAATTAATGGTCTTTCTTTAGGGGATTTTATAGAAATAACTGAAGATGATGAACCAATTCTTCAAGCTCTAAAGGATACTTCTATTGGAGAACTTAGCACAGAAGTCGGCCTTTTAACAGTTGGAGATATATTTGATAGCGCCTCAGAGGGGGTTCTTAGCCTTGTACCCGATGATACAATGATCCAAGACATTCCCACCGTACTAAGCGCCGCCGTTGCCGACACATCCCTTTACACTCTTTCTGCAGTCGGCTTATTTGATATTACGACACCTGGGGTTGCAACCAGAAACACTGTATATAATTCAACTGTTGAAGATGTGGTAAACGCCTATGCAGCTAGTATTCTACCCACTCAGATGGTCCATTGGGTCGTTATATACGATGGAGTCATTCCAGGATGGGTAAGTCTTAGCCAGTTAAACAATCCCCCTTTCCAACATGTCAATTTACAAACATTACTTGAAGGAGGATACATTACCCAAGTAAGCGCAACTATTGACTCGGTGCTTACAAATAATGTTTGGAAAATTTCCCAAAATACTCTTGATAACTTACATGGGGAGGGCATTGAAGCTGATCATGCAACCGTTTTCTTCCCCGTTGGAGATATTGATATAATAATTGGAGATGATGTAGTTGCGGATCCCCCGGTTAACACTTTTGATAGGGCGATTTCCTTCCATATGGGATATCTTGATGGCGCAGGAGATTTATCTAGAGTCCTGGTAGGAAACGATATTAGAATAGTAACCGAAAGAGGGGGTTATATTGGCTTTACAGGAGTAACTAATCACGTATATGCGGATGCAGACAACAACGATGACTTTACTCAACTTATAGAAACAACTAATGAGCCCGAATTTACCTTTAAAATGGTTAAGAAGGATTCAGAAAGTCCGGAGATTCCGAACTTCCTCCTTGAATACGATCCTTCATAGAGCAAAACGCTAAACAAAGTACTTATCCGGCTGATAATAGGCCGGATAATCATTTAAAGAGAAGTGATCTCCTAGGAGATTAAGATTAAAAACCTCAAAATTAAAGGAATAACCTTGAGGAGTAGGAATGATTATTAAAATCACAGAGACAGGTAGCCTGAAAAATATTCTTGAAAACATGGGATATCTTTTCCCGTGTGGCGGGAAGGGACTTTGCGGAAGATGTAAAATTACTGCTTCAGAGTTTTCTCCTACTTCTCTTGACAAAAGGTTTCTTTCTGAGCATGAATTATCCGAGGGAATCAGACTAGCTTGCGACAAAGAAGTGGTAGAACCCGTTGAAATAGATTGTGAATTAAGGGAAAAACCCAAAGATATTAAGCCTGAACATCCTGCTTCTTATGTCATATTCGGAGAGAAAGAAACGGAAATTGGTTTGACTGATGATGGGATGATTTTAGAAAATATAGTTCTTCCCTCATGCCCCCCAATTACAACCGAATTAAAAGCGCAGTTTAATCTTCATGCAATTGAAATGTTTGAAAAGTTTAAAGTTGCGAAGGCCGAAACCATTATAATCCTCGGGACCCCTGAACGCGTTAAGGCAATTACAAATATTGATGTACCCTTCAAGTATGGGGACATGTATTACGCTATTGACATGAATCTTCCGGGTGAAGACGTATATATTCCCCCAGTCCCCACCCCTGAAACTGGAAGTCACGACTTAGTAGAGTTGTTGGACATCCCAGAGAACTCCCTTGTAATCAGCGGACCGGTTTTTATGTATAAAGGTGAGGATATACTCTGCATAACCTCGGATAAAGATTGTATTTCCGGGTATGGGAAACTCGCCTTTAAAGCAACTCTTCAATACTTTATTCAAGAGACTAAACCAGAAAACATATTTACCTTTGAAAATGTTAAGGAATCAATCGAGGCAGGAGCAAAACTAATAGAAAGAAGAGCCAGATATTTGGCAACTGAACTACTAATATCCAACAAACGGAAGGCTGAACTGAATAGACTCGCAAAAAGAACTGTTACGATGGCAATTGCCGACGATGATCTTTGGCAAGATATTTTATCAAAAATAAAGCTGGAGGATTAGATATGATCTTTTATTTTTCCGGTACAGGTAATTCTCAGTATGTAGCTGAAAGCATCGCCAAGGGGACGAATGATACGGCACAAAATATAGCTACCCTTACAAAGAATCTAACAAGAATAGAAGATATAAAAATCGGGGACAAACTCGGCATAGTTTTCCCTATTTATGCCTGGAGAGCTCCAGAAATTGTAACTTCATTCGTAAAAAGACTGTTAATCCCCGAGGGGACTTACGTATATGCTGTCTGCACTTGCGGGGCAGAAGCCGCTTATACCATGAGGTTTTTTAATAAAACGATAAAACTTAATTCCTGTTGGTCTCTTACTATGCCCGACAATTACATAAAAATGTGGGATGTTAATACATATGAAGAAGCCCTAAAAAAAGTGGAAGCAGCCGAAGCAAAATTTCCGGCCATCTTTGATGCCATTAATTCAAAAAAATCAATTACTGATGTGCCTCTAGGCTCGATCCCCTTTATTAAGTCCTACATAATCAATCCCTTCTTTAAAAAAGTTTATAACACTGCTAAAGGTTATACTGTGGAATCTTCCTGCACCTCCTGTGGGTTATGCGAGAAGCTTTGCCCTCTCAACAATATTGTGCTTTTCAATGGGAAACCTATCTGGGGAGACAATTGCAACCAGTGTATGGCATGCATTCACCACTGCCCTGTAAAAGCCATACAATATGGAAAAGTCACCCAAAAAAGAGGTCGCTACACCTTTAAAGGGATGTTTCAGGGCAGGTAAGCTGTTTTAAAAATTCTAGTATAACCTCTTTAGAAACCCTCCTCTCCCAATACGGGTTCTTCTTTTCTTTACTAAAAATAGTAAATCCTCTATAATATTGTAATACAAAAAGATTTATTCTTTTTAGATAGCCTGTTTATTTAGAACTACTGGCTGAAGGATTAAATGAATAAATTCCTTAGAAAGCTATCTGTTTGGCAAATAATAGCAATAGGATACGCTTTAGTAATTTTATTAGGGAGCTTTTTACTCTCCCTACCTTTTTCCTCCAAGGAGCATATTTGGACCCCTTATTTAAACTCATTATTTACCGCAACTTCGGCTACATGCGTAACGGGGTTAGTTGTATATGATACATTTACCCACTGGTCGGGATTTGGACAGGCAATAATTCTTCTTATGATACAAATAGGCGGAATAGGGTTTATGAGCATAATTACTCTTTTTGCCATGATGTTAAAAAAACATATAGGTCTATATGAAAGAAAAATAATAGCCCAAAGTGCGGGCTCAAACGGAAGAACGGGGGTTGTAAGGTTAATCCAAAAGGTTTTAATTGGCACCTTGATTTTTGAGGGTGCTGGAACAGCTCTATTAATGATTCCCTTTTGCAGAGATATGGGATTTTGGAAGGGTCTTTATTACTCTGTTTTTCATTCGATTTCAGCCTTCTGCAATGCTGGGTTTGACATAATGGGATTCCAGGGACAATTCTCTTCTTTCACAAATTACACAGGAGATCCTATAGTAGTCTTAACTCTTTCCACCTTAATATTCTGGGGGGGTATTGGATTTATTGTATGGGCAGATATCTCTGATAATAAATTTAACTGGAAAAAATTCCAGCTTCATACTAGAGTTGCCTTGATCGCAAGTGTACTATTAATTGGCATTTCCTCCCTTCTTTTCTTCTTGTTTGAAAAAGATCATATCATGAAAAATATGTCTGCCGGAGAGGCTTTTCTTGCCTCCCTTTTTCAAGCAATTACTCCAAGAACGGCTGGATTTAACACAATAGATACTGCCAGTTTATCTGAAAGTAGTTCCCTATTAACTATGATACTAATGTTTATCGGAGGAAGCTCAGGATCCACTGCTGGTGGCCTAAAAGTGACCACTTTTGTTGTATTACTCTTGGGTGTTTTTGCTCTTTCCCGGAACAAAGGAGAGATAAGCATAGGAAAAAGGAGTATTGAACAATCTCAATTATTAAAAGCGTTTACCCTATTTTCTCTCTATCTTTTAACTACGGTAATATTTACCTTAATCATAGTTGCAATAGAGCCTTTCTCTTTAAAGAGTATTTTGTTTGAGGTTATTTCTGCAATAGGGACTGTTGGGCTCTCAACAGGCATCACACCCCTTTTGTCCATAACATCTAAGCTTTTAATAATGCTTTTAATTTATATTGGCAGGGTGGGAATAATAACCTTTGTCCTTGCTTTCTCGGATACAAAAAATAACTCTGCGATTAAAAAACCAACGGACAGGATTCTAATCGGATAATGCAATAAGAAGATATAATATTTGTTTTAACAAAAAACATAGATGACGCTTTACAGAATAAGGAGAAAAAATGAAATCTGTTTTAGTAATAGGAATGAGTAACTTCGGTCAACTTCTTGCAAAAGAAATGAAAAACCTCGGAAATGATGTAATGATTGTTGATAATGATGAGGGAATAATCAATGAGTTAGCAGATGAATATACTGATTCAGTTATTGGGAATTGTACTAAGAAGGATGTTCTTGAAAGTCTCGGGATAAATAATTTTGATATCTGTTTTGTCACAATCGATAATGACTTCCAAACATCTCTTGAAATAACCTATTCTCTTCATGAAATGGGAGCAAAAATGGTTATTGCAAAGGCAGAAAGGGATATAGAGGCGAAGTTCTTGTTGAAAAACGGCGCGGATCAAATAGTATATCCCGAAAACGATATGGCACATAAACTGGCAATTCGCTGTAACTCTGAACGAATTTTTGATTTGATTGAACTTGCTAACGGCTATGATATTGTTGAAATATCTGTCCCATCCAAATGGTATGGACAAACCATTAAAGATTTAGATATTCGAAGAAAGTTTGAAACAAATATACTGGCAATTAAGTCGGGAGGGCAACTAAACCCTGTCCCCAGCCCCGATTATATTTTTAAGCAAGAAGATCATATTCTTGTTCTCGGAAAGTATGATGAAGTAATGAGAATTAACTCGATACGCTAGTCATATATAACAAAAAGCAGGTCAATAACCTGCTTTTTCGTGTGATTAATCAAATATTCTAACTTAGTCCATATAATCTATCTTCTGATAATTGATATTTCCTTTTTCATCAACCAAATCTTTGTCAGCATGGACCTTCTCAACTACCCCAATAAATAAATCGTGAGATCCCGACTTAACTATATTTACTACCCGGCATTCAATATTCACCGGGCAATCAAGAAGCAAGGGCGCATTTACCTTATCGCCAGTCCTTGAGTTAATACTCATCTTCTTGAACTTATCTTCCTTTCTTCCGCTAGTTGTTCCCAGATAATCGTAAATCTCTTTATTATGTTTGCTTGCAATATTGGCGATGAAAACTCCGGTCTCCTCAATCATATGATGAGAGAATCTCTCCTCTCTAACTCCCACGATAACCATCGGTGGGTCAAAACTACAGTTGGCGGCATATCCAACCACAAGCGCATTGTCTCTACCCTCTTTATCTCGGCAAGAAACAATGATTGGGGGCATCGGTCTTAAACAAGACTTTTGATTTGCTTCTCTTTTTTCCATAATAAAACCTCCAAAAAATTAACACTCGTCTTTATGCTGATGTTCATGACAAACTGATCCGGTTGGCTGCTAGTTACCAGAATAAACCCTCAAAAATTAACATTCGTCTTTATGCTGATGTTCATGACAAACTGATCCGGTTGACTGTAATTTACCAGCCAGGTACTTCTCAACAACCTCTTTTGCTCCACCTAAATTGCCAACCACTACCTCAATATTATGAGAATTAAAAATATCAACAGCTCCTCCACCCATTCCTCCTGAAATAATTGTATTTACTCCTAAGTCATGCAGAAAATTGGGAAGAAATCCTGGCTTGTGCCCAGGATTTGCAATATTTTTTTCAGCAATTATAGCCCCTTTATCTGTTTCAAAAATTAAAAAACTTTCGCAATGTCCAAAGTGTTCGGTTACATTTTTTCCATCACATGCTACTGCAATCTTATTCATTCTGTTCCTCCTACTTATTTCTTTTATCTTCTAGTATCTTTGTTGCAAGAATTTCTGCAGCAAGCCCTACTAATTCAAGACAGGGTCTTTTTTTGTAATATGCTTCTGTTCTATCATCAGGAACTGGGCTATCTATTTTATTTGTAAGGCCCAATAAATCTCTGCAAACGATTGAACCCGTTTCTTCCCTAAATCTTGCCGCTAAATATTGAATTAGCCTGTAATGCTCGGTTTTCGTTATCTTATCTGTGGGATTATCATATCCATAAATTAGTCCGACTACCATAAACATCCCAGTTACAGCTCCACAGGCTTCTCTTAGCCTACCCATTCCACCCCCAAAAGAGGAAGATATTTTCAAAGAAGTAGTAAAGTCCAAACCAGTTTTATCAGAAAAAGCAGCGACAACTGACTGGGCGCAATTATATCCCTGTTTGAAATAATCCATTGCTTTTTCTTTATAATCAATACTACTTTCCATCAAAGACTCTCCAATTACGCAATTATTATTCCTTCTATTTTTTTAGCTAAATCATCTAAAAAGCTTCCATCAAAAAACTCAATGGTGCCCCCATCAGAAGCCGCTGAAATCTTGGGGTCAACGGGTATCTTTGCTAATACTTCTAAACCGAATGATTGTGCAACCTCTTCCGTTTTGCTCTCTCCAAATATCTTAATAATCTCTCCGCATTTCGGGCATTTTACATAACTCATATTCTCTACTAAACCCAAAACAGGAACTTTTAGTTCTTTTGCCATTTTAACTGCTTTTGAAACTATCATAGCCACCAGCTCTTGAGGCGAGGTGACAACAATGATCCCATCTATTGGAAGGGATTGAAATACAGTCAAAGGCACATCTCCCGTTCCTGGAGGCATATCAATAAACATCACATCAACCTCATCCCAAATTACATCTGTCCAAAACTGCTTAATGGCTCCTGCAAGTATTGGGCCCCTCCATATAACCGGGTCTGTTTCATTTTCCAAAAGCAGATTAATAGACATTATGTTTATACCAAAACCACTCTTAATGGGAAATATTCCCAAATCGCTGGCATCTGCCTTTGTTTTTATCCCAAATGCTCTGGGTATTGATGGTCCAGTTATATCAGCATCCATAATTGCAGTTTTAAAGCCCATTCTATTTGCTAAAACCGCTAACATTGAAGTAACAGCTGATTTGCCGACCCCACCCTTTCCGCTCATAACTGCAAATACTTTTTTAACCTTGCTAAGATTATTCAGTTTTTCATGCATACTCTTAGGGTCTCTCTCTGAACAGCTCTCGCTGCAACTTGAACAGTCGTGGTCACATTCTTTTGTCATATAAATCTCCTATCTAAAAAATTTTATCCTTTTTTGTATTATTTTGAAATACTTATTAATCGAAACTCAAGTCTATTACATTCCCCGTTGATACATAGTGAATTTTATCTTTTAACACCGATTTCAACTCATCAAAGGCTTTTTTTCCGGTACAATGACAGGTAAAAAAGACAGAACAATACTCTTTAAGTTTATATGCTATTTTTTCGACTTTGTCCATAGATTCGCTATTATTTCCATTTGAACTAGATAAATGGAACCCGCCGAAAACGAATGCTGGGTCTTCCCATTTCTCATAATGATACTTGTTAAGTATGTTGATTATGCCACAGTGAGCACACCCACAAAATAATACATTTTTCCCTTGTTCACTTACTACAAGATTTTGCTCATGGTCAAAACAATCGTCTACAACCCTTCCTTCAGAATCTTCCATTTTCATTTTTGAATTGGCCTCAGAAAAATATTCTCTTTCTTTCACGTTCGAAAATATCTCAATATTTTCATCAATATACTGCCTATCCGAAGTAAATATTAGTCTTTCATTAGTTCTTAACGAATTGTCCAAACCAATGTCAACCAGGTTTCCTTCCTTTCTCAGGGAGAAATGGGGCTCAAAAGCAGTCTCTTTAATATATATCCTTGCTTTTTTATTGATTTCCAAAAATTTTTTCAAACCACCCCCATGATCATCGTGTCCATGCGATATAACTACTAAATCTATATCAGCCAGATCAACTCCAATACTTAGAGAATTCCTATAAAACAAATCACTTGCGCCCGTATCCATAAGGATTTTTTTGCCATTCGCTTCAATATACAAGCTTAATCCATGTTCGGACTCTAAATCCTCTCTAATTGCTGTGTTTTCTGATAAAACAACTATTCTCATAACAACCCTTCATATTTTGAATCTATTTGATTGTGCGTTGAATCATAATCTAAATTATACAGCACAAATATTCTTATTTTTATATCTTATCAAGTATCCTGTTTATATTCTCAAATACCTCTTTTACTGCTTTTCCCGAAGGACAATCTATATCAATAATACTCATACCTTGATTCGTAGCATATATAGCCCTCTTATCATATGGTATTTTCCCAATGAACGGTATATTTACTTTATTGCAATAATCTTCTATCTCTTTTGTAATCTTAAAATTTGTATCATACTTGTTAACACAAACTGCAATGGATACTCCAAATCTCCTTGATGTTTCAATTATTCTCTCCATGTCATTTATTCCAGAAACCGAAGGTTCTGCTACTATCAAAACCATATCTACTCCTGATATTGAGGCTATAACTGGGCATCCGATCCCTGGCGACCCATCAATTATTATAATATTCGACTTTTTTTCCATGTTTTCATACAATTGCTTTTTTACGGCAGAAACAAGTTTGCCCGAGTTTCCACTTCCCATTTTTAAACAAGCAGTTGAGAACACCGATGCACTTCTGTATAACATAATCTCCCCGCTTACTGAGTCAATCATTGAAATAGCCCGTGCAGGACAGATGAACTCACAGACCGAACATCCTTCGCATGAAAAAGGATCTACTTGGTATACCTCCCCTTGTTTATATATTGCGTCAAACCTGCAATATTCGTAACACTTATTGCAGCCAACGCAATTATCCCTGTTAATGTAAGCCTTTTTTAATCCGTAAAAATCCTTTCGCATAGGATCACTAGTTTGTCTACAAGCCAAATGAAGATTAGGAGCATCAACATCACAATCAGCATAAGCCCTTGAATCCGCTAACCTAATGAAGGCACAGGCGACTGTAGTTTTTCCCGTTCCCCCTTTCCCGCTTAATATTAACAGTTTCAATTTATCTTTCATCAGCTTAGAACCTTTTCTATTTCTTTAATTATATCCTGAAAAACACCTCTATACAGGTCCGATTCTTTTACCGCTATTTTTCCATTTCCATTAATATCTGACAATTCTGAGTCATAAGGAATACGGGCTATAATGTTAATATCATTCTCTAGGCAATAGTCCTCTGAAGGATTATAATTCCCATCACATTTATTTAATATAACTCCACATTTCTTATTTAATAATTTTACAAGTCTATATACCATATCTAAATTATGAGCTCCAAATATTGTTGGTTCAGATACCAATATACAGTAATCTGATGCTTGAATAGATTCCATTACAGCGCATGAACTTCCTGGAGGACAATCCACTATAACAGTATTTCTTTCCTCTTTAATCTGCTTATGAATTTCTTTAATAATGGGAACCCCGCTGATTGCGCCAACATTTAAAAACCCAGATATAACTTTTGTTCTTTCAAAAAATCCCTGAACAATCTTACCTATATTATAATTGGTCTCAGTTATTGCTTTTTCAGGGCATACTATTGTACACCCTCCGCAATAATGGCAAATTTCTTCAAACACCAGGACCTTTCCTACATAAGCCAGTGCATTAAACTTGCAAAAATCGACGCACTTAGTGCATCCCGTACATTTCTCTCTATCAATTTTCGGAATCAATATATCAACATTCTTTTCAGAAAGCTGCGTGGGCTTGAAAAATAAGTGCCCATTTGGCTCTTCCACATCACAGTCCGAATAAGCTGCTCCGGGAAGAATGCAAGCTAAATTTACAGAGACCATGGTCTTCCCTGTCCCGCCCTTTCCACTAAGTACCGCTATAATATTTTTCTCCATGCTTTTCCTAATTGTTTGCCCTATATTAAGACGGATCAATTATTAGATCCTCTTTTCAGTTTTCTTGCATTCTTTTCCGGTTAATTACTATCGTATCTTTCTATCGTTAGCTTCTAATCCTTATGCCCGTGATAACCTGGATGTATATCTCTAAGTTCTTCTAACTCCCCCTTCAAGAATGCTTTCAAGTTTGTCATGGCTTGAACATGCAGAGCTTTATATATCTTTATCTTTCCTGCAATCAATACATCTGCGGCATTTTGGCCACATCTTTCGGTAAGCAAAATATTAACCTTGTTGTTGACTAGTATCTGCGCAGCCTTTATCCCTGCCCCTCCGGCACTTTCTGCGGCGGTGTTTTGGACATATTCTACTTTTTCACTGTCTGTATCAAAAATAAGATAGTAGGGAGCTCTCCCATAAGAAATACATGTTAAGGTTTTTTCATTGTTTTCATCTACCGGTATTGCTATTATCATTTTTTCTCCTTTTTATTAGTTTGAACTTTCTATTTTTTTTCTCAACGTTTCGAATAATCCAAAAGGGAGAGATCCAACTCCCAAATAGAAAAACCTATTGGTCATTCTCTCTTTCTGCTTGAACTTCTCATCACTAAAGTGTTGAGATTCCTACTTCATAGACTTCGTATTCTCCATCTCCATAGGCGTAACTTCCTGTAGTCCCTACAGTAGTATTATTTTTTTTAA
>Ga0209723_1002226_pt1 | contig 26707 bp, 8 predicted proteins | sample BiotimSIPDNA_2_FD_185750 | JGI IMG/M metagenome (GOLD analysis project Ga0209723, IMG submission 185750) | Anaerobic biogas reactor microbial communites from Washington, USA - Biogas_R2 time_0 SIP DNA (SPAdes) (version 2) | ecosystem: Engineered > Bioreactor > Anaerobic > Unclassified | place...
GTTGCTGGTCAGGTGCGTGTAGGTGGCGCTCATGCCGATGAAGTGCCCTTGCAGCGACGCGGTCATCCACCATTGCGCCAGGCCATGCCCGCCAGCCTTGATGGTGCCCAGGTTGACCTGCCCCAGCGGCGCTGAATTCGGCTGGCCGTTGAGCGTTGACTCATTCAGGTCATAGTCCCACAGGGCAAAGTCTATCAGCAGGCCCTTGTCATTGCCGGTGATTTCCGGCTGGCCCGAGTCAATGCGGAAATTCTTGGCGTCGCCATAGCCGGGATTGTAGACCAGGACGGACAGTTCGGCCGGATAGCACGGCTCAATGGCCTCGGTCAGGGGGTCGTCGCCCAGAATGTCGCGCTGCAGGAAGTAGTGCATCTGCAAGCGCGGCCCTGGGGACACCTCGAGGGGCACGGCAGTCAGCTCAATCGTCGCCGTCTCGCCCGAGAAGGGGTTGGTATAGGACAGGATGCCGCCGAAGAAGTAGGTCTTGCTCGTCACCGGCGCGGCGGCGTTTTCGGGGATGAACCGCACCACTGCGCTGCCGGTCTTCTTGGGGCCGAGGACGCCGGCGCCGTCAATCGCCGTCAGCTCCACAAACCGATCATGCAGCTCGCTGATGTCAAACAGGTCGGTGCAGTCCTTGTCAAAGGCGTCGGTCACCACCAGCTGCAGGCGGACATTCGTCATGTCCTTGTTCTCATGGCCGTTGAACAACGTCAGCGTGCCTTCAAAGGCCTCCCGGGTCAGGGACACGGTCTGCGAAATCTTGATGGTCACCTGGGCGCAGACGGAGCTGGTGCCCTTGAGTTCTGTTTCCATGTACTTGGTGACCTTGCGGTACAGGTCCTCGACCGATTCATAGCCCATGGCCCTGGCATCGTCCTCGCAGCGAGCCATCTCTTGGGACAGGTCGTACAGGGTCTTCAGGCTGATGTAGTCATCCGGGTTCGCGCCCGCCGGGTAGTCTGGGAAGGAGTCCATGCTGCAAGTCTCCCAGTAGGCCACGGAGCGGTTCCAGCGCGCCACGAAGACATCCAGGTCGGCCGGCTCGACGCCTTCCGGAAGCACGGTCAGCAGCGTAGACTTCTGCGCATCGCCCAGCAGGGTGGCGATGCCATCGGGCAGCCCCAGGGGCATGAAGGCGTCAAAGAACTCATTGACGGCTTCCGGAGCGGCGGCTTCCCAGCAGGGGTCCCCGTAGAATTCCTGGAAATAGAACATGCGCTGCCTCAACAGGTCGACGATGACCTTGAGCTTCTCCTGCGAGTCTGCCAGCCATTGCGGCTTGTTTTTGATATTATCCGCATCTTCACAGGCGGTTTGCCAGCCGAGTACACAGGAGGCTAAGACGCCGACGGGATGAAAGCATCCGACCACATTGAAGACGCAGCCGAGACCAGAGGTGGTCCAGGAATAGGCGGTGCCGCTTTCAGCCGCTTTCCACAGCCCCCACAGGCAGTCAGCGATACCGATCCCGCAGCCTATAATGGGGAGAGCACCGAGGGCGCACTTGGTTAGATTGATGCCCAGGCCATTGGTGCAGGGCCTGCATCCGGGTTCGGTCGAGGGCACGGTCGGCACAGGCGGCTCCTTGACATACGTCGCCTGGCCAGGACCGGTGGCGACCGGACCGCCCCCTATGCCGCTAAGAAAGCTGTAGCCGGTTCCGCCGCAGTATGTGCCTTGGACGGAGAAGAGCGTCGAGACCCGATGCCACTTGTGGTCATGGCCACATTCCCAGCGCCAGAGGGTCAGAGAATAGCTAAAGCAATCGTCGTCGGCGCGGGTCGGTGCCACTCCGGTGGCCACCACCGGGATGGTGACCGCCTGCTGCGGCAGCAGGCTGTAGGTTCCCTTGGGGTAATTGAAGGCGATGGCGCATTGCGGGCTGTTGAACACCTCCGGCAGCGTGAACTCGACGTCGTCGGCGCGGATCAGACCCTTATTGGTGAGAACCACGCTGAACATGTACGTCTCCCCCGGCAGCAGGAACGGCATCTTGGACGGCATGTTCGTCTCCACCACCGGCATCGGAACGTTCGTCTCGTAGGTAACGGTCAATTCGACTTCATAGCGATCCTCGATCTCCACCTGGACCACCTCCCAGGAATAGGTGATGGCCTGGTAGTCCAGGAACACCTGCAGGGTGGTTTCCCGACCAGGCTGGATCTCGACGTTGCTCACTTTTTCGGCGTGCTTCTCCTTGCTGACCACGACTTTGCAGAGGCCGACCGGCAGTTTTTCCAGGGTGACCTTGCCGTTGGCCTGGGTGAAGCCGCGGGCCAGCTCCTTGTTGGTGTAGGGATTGCGCACCACCACCAGGGCGCCCCCAAGGTGCGGCGCATGGGCTTCATAGTACGTATAGTCGTCAATGGCGTCCACGGTCAGGCTGCCGGTGCCTTCCGCTACCGCCGTCGCCCGGAACGGCAGCGTCGCGCCGGCAAAGGCGTTGGGCGCATTGATCGCCAACGTGCCGTTCAGCGGGGCGTTGAGGGGCGTATTTCCGTCCGCCGTCAAGGTGAGCAGGAACGAGGTCGTCTCGCCCGGCTGGATGCTGGGCAGGGTGTTGCCGCCGACCAGCTTCATCCAGGTCAGGCTGGGGACGGAAACCGTGATCGGCCCGGTCTCGTCTGCCCCATCGTTGGAAATGACCACTTCGATGTTGCGGGGTGTCCCGCGATTGCTCTGCGGGTCCATCTGCATGGTCACATCCAGCGCGGTCGGCTTCAGCGCCAGCCGGGCATAGCGCGGCTTGGCGTGGAAATAGGCGGGGATGTCAAGCGCGGCGCCTTCGTCCGTGGTGATCCTGACGGTGAAGTACCGATAGTTTCTGTCCTCGGTCGGCGCCGTGCCCTTGACCGTGAACATGACCGTGCGCATAGCGTCGCCCGGCAGCTCACCCAGGATCAGGTCGGTTCCGTCGTCGTTCCAGGCCACCTCGCAGTTGGCCGGTGCGCCGACGAGTTCGGCGCGCAGGTTGGACAACGGCACGGGACTGCGATTGCTCAGCTGCAACGAGCAGGCATTGACGTCGTTCATGGTGACGCCCCATTGGACATACTTGGTGGAGGTTTCCTGGCCACAGACACTCTTGACGAAGCGCAGCCCGAGGATGTCGAATTCGTCCTGCGCATCCGTGCTTCCCAGCCCGGGATAGCAGGCGCCGACGATGACATGGCCGGCTTCGCTGGGGAGCGGCGTGAAGTCAATCGCGAAACGCCCGTCGGCGTCACTGGTCACCGGCAGAATCCGGCGCACGCCGTTGACGATGACGTACACGTCTGCGTCGACCTGGCCGATCGGAACGTCCGAGTCGAGCCGCAGGGTGCGGCCGGCCAGCGCCACCGGCTGCCCCATCAGGGACGTGGCCTGGGCCGGATCAGCCAGCTCCACGGTCGCCCGGTACGACGCCTCCACAGTGAATTTCTCCGACCAGGTGGTGTTGTTGAGCAGGCTGACTTCACGCAGGGTGCTGCGCGGATTGACGACGACGGCGAAGCGCCAGTTGGCGCCAGGCGCCATCTCCAGCGGAATGTTGAGGCGCAGGCTGGCGCTCTGGCCGACCTCCAGGCCGCCGACGTAGTTCGTCTCCAGAATCCGGTTCTGGTCGTTGAGGATGTCATTGGCGCTGGCATGGACAGCCAGGGGGATGTTCCCGGTCATGGGCATCCGGCCCTGGTTCTTCAAGGTCACCTCCAGCTCATAGACGTCGCCGCCGGACAGCGGCTCAGCCGGCGTGGCCACCGAGGTGACCACGTAGTCCGGGAAGCTGAGGTCGCTGACCACGACCCAGCAGGAGCCTGGTGTGTACTTGACTCCTGGCTCGTCCGGCGGCATGGCGTCGGTGTCGGCATATACGGAAATGAGCTGGTTGCCGTCCTCCACGCCGTCATCCCAGGTGGCGATGTCCACGGTCACCTGGAGTTCGCCAGCCGGTATTTCGACTTGAGTCACAGGCAGGCCGTCCAGGCGGAACTCGAATTCGCTGTCGTCTTCCACGCCGTTCACGAACGCCCACAGCTTCACAGTGATGGCAGGGAGGCCGTCGCCAGTGCGGTCGTTGCGGCGGACGGTCAAGGCGTTCGGGTACAGCTTCTCGTTGTCCGGGGGCAAGGGTTCCTGCATGGTGGAGGGGTTGACCGTCACCTGCAAGGCCGGGCCGTCATTGTCATAAACCGCCAAGTCGGCGAAGATTTCCGCGCCCGAACTCGGGGTGCCGTCGCAATTGCAGCTTGAGGGGACGGAGACCCGGCCATTCAGGCGGACAATGCGGCCGCGCCCCAGCACGGTCTCGCCGTCCGCCGCCAATATCTCCGTATTTTCACGCACGTCATTGTCTATCACCCCAACCATGAACTGGACGCGCTCGCGCTCGGCCGGAATGGTGATCGAAGACGGGAAGATAAGCGCGCCAGCCTCGCTGGGGGAGAAGGCAACGGTGATGCTTTCACTGCGGTCGGTCTCCCCGCCAGGAATGCGCGGCAGGCGGCGCAGCGTCGCCACCGTCGCGGAGGGGCCGGCGCCTTCCGAAGCCTCGCCCGGCGAGAAGCTCAATTCCAGGTCTGGAATGTACTTGCGGTATTTGCCGGTGAAGTTGCGGCGCTGGTTGGCGGCGACGTTGACGGTCGCGCTCTCGCCCTGATCCAGGACCAGGACGCTCGGGCGGTACCAGCTCTCAAGGCCCTGCTCGTCCAGTATCTGAGAGAATTCAATTTCATACTCGCCCTGCTCCAGGACGACGGAAGCGCCGTTGCCCAACCACTCCCCGCCGCCCGGGTAGCCGGTCTGCGGATTGGCCTTGACGCGCCATTGCGCGCCGATATTGCTCGGATTGAGCCAGCCGACCAGGGTGCCGGTGGTAATCTTGCTGTACTGGAAGTCCCAGACCAGGTTCTGCTGCGGCAGCACCTTGACAGTCTGTCCTTGCTCCGGCGGCAGATGCCAACCAGGCTGCCCATAGAACAGCAAGAGGCAATCCTTGCCGGCGTCGTCCTCGACGTCGAAGACAACCTTCTGGCCGCTGGCCAGCCAGACTGTCCAGGGAAATCCCCAACGCATGAGCGAGGGTTCTTCGCCGGGAGTGTCGGACGTCAGGTTGACAGTGACGCTCGAGGTGCGCACGAATTCAGCCTCGTAAGTCTTTTCGCCCTCAGCTACTGGAAAATAGCGCACGTCCGAGAACGCCCCGTCGCTCCAGCGCACAAAGCGGGCATTCGGCTGGGGCGTCGCCGTGAGCTGAATCCACTTGCCGACATGGAAATTCGCCCCGGACTGGGCAGGCGCGCCCTCGTAGACCATGCTGACCGCGCCCCAGGCCTCCTGGCCAGGCTTGACGCGGCAGTTGATCGTGGCGCGCTGGGCGAACACGGCCGCGAAGGTGCGAGAATAGTCGATCTGCATGTCCATGACCATGGGATTTTTGGAGCCGTCCCAGGTCCAGCGCACAAAGTCGCAGCCGGGATTAGCAGTGGCCTGGTAGGAAATCCTGGCGCCGGCGTCTACCACGGCTGAATAGGCCCCGGTGTTGGGATCAAGGGTGAATTCGGTGCCGCCGTCATCCAGGATGGCGACCGTGCCGAGCTGATGCTGGCCTGTCTGCGGCTGCACGGTGACGTGGCAGACCCGCACGAACATGGCCTGCAAGCTGATGCGGCTGTCGACGATGTCGTCCACGGTGAGCAGGCGGGCAGCCGGGGCAGCCGGATCGTCGAGCCAGCGGACAAACCGGTAGCCGTTATTGGGAATCGCAGTGACCGTCAGCGGGAAGTCCGAAAGCAGCTTCTGGCCGGTGCCGGTGAAGGAGCCGCCGCCGGTCGGCGCCGAGGCCGACACGCTGACCACAGGCTGGTACAGGGCCGTGAATTCCAGGTTGTCGGCGCCGACGTTGTGGATGGTGCGGCTGGATTCCGTGCTGCCGGTGTCCTCCCATTTGACGAAGCTGTAGCCATAGTAGGGCGTGGCGGTGATAGTCAGGTCCGTGCCTAGATCGGGAGTGTAGACCTGGGCGACGCCGCCGCCGGGTTCGCCGGTGGTGATGACCTTGGCCTTCATGGTGACCGTGCCGGTTTTGGCGAATTGGGCGGTGTAAACGTTGTCCCCGGGTTCGATATAGACTGTACACCATGGGTAGACGCTGTCACTGCCCAGCCATTTGACGAAACGGTTGCCCGGGTCGGGGAAGGCCCGAATGGTGACTTGGGTGCCGATGTCATAGCGTCGACCCGGCTGGTAGTCCCGCCCATTGACTTGGAATTTGCCGGTGCCGTTGCCGTCCGGGTCGACGTGCAGGGTCAGGTCTGCCTGGGCGGCAAACGACGCCGTGAACTGGTAGGACGGATAGTCCCAGATGGTCTCGGTCATCTCGGTCGCGGAGCTGCTGTTGCTATAGCCGCCATATTGCCAGTCCCATCGCACGAAGCGGTTGATGCCCAGACCCGTACCCTTGAGCCAGACCACCGAACGAATGTCGACATACGCACCCCTGTCCTCGTCAAGGATGATCTCCTCGCCGGCGCCGTCGGTTTCCCGCACTTGCAGCAGGCCGCAGTTTTCCTGGCCGGCCGCAGTCTGAACCGTTATGCGCGTCTGCTTGTAGAACTTTGCTTTCGGCGCAAAGCGCTTGGTCTGGTTCCAGTCGAGGGTGACCGTCAAGTCGGAGCCGTTGACCTGGGAGGCAACGACCGTCCCCTGGTCAAACTCCCATCCGGCGAAACGGTACCACTCCGGATAGTCGACGCTAATGGTATAGGTGATGGTTCCGTCGGGACTGAGTCTGGTCAAAAGCCCCGTGCCGCTGGTGAAGGTGATTTCCCCGGCATCGTTGGCGTTGACGACCTCGATGGTCGGCGCGGATTCAATGCGCCTGGCAAAATTGGCTTGCAGGGTGATGTCCTGGCTGCAGACGACCGTGCGGTCAATGTCCGTGACGCCGTCGCTCCAGCCGGTGAAGACATATCCATACAAAATGCTCGGATAGAATTTGAGCACGGAGTCCTTGACGGCTGGGCGGGGTTCGGTATAGTTGCCCTGCGCGTAACCTGTTCGCCAATACCACACGCCGCCTTCGCCGAGGGTGACCTGGACCCAGACCGCCGGCGCAAACACGGCTCTGATGTCATTTTCGGCCTGGTCGCCATCCTCATCTGCGTAGAATTGAAAATACCGCTGCTGGTCGGTGCTATACCGCACGTATTGGCCGGTGTCAAGGTTATAGCGCTGCCATTCCACGAATACATAGCCCGGCGACGGCTCGGCCTGGAACTGCACCCACTTGCCGACTAGCATGCGTTCTGTTCCCAGGAAGGGCTGCCATTCATCGGCCTCTGTCAGCCGATAGCTGACTGTGCCGGTGCCGGGCGGTTCAACCGTCATTTTAGGCACGGCCCTGGGGGCGCCAATCACAAAGCGGTCCAGCTTCAGGTGGCTGATGCCTGGCTGGGTCGCCCAATAGTCGCCAAACCAAAGCGTGCCGGACAGCCAGCCGCCTTTGGTCACATTAAATTCCGCAGTCCGCCAGTCTGCTTGATGTCCGTAATTCGACCAGGTGGTATGCTTTTCCAGCCAGAATTTCCACTCGCCAGCGTCAAAGTAGCCCGGGCTGGCCATGGTTGAGACCAGGCGCCACCGGAAGCTGAGCTTGTCCGGCAATTCATTTTCCGGGTAATGGACGTAGACGTCAAGAAGCGCCTGCTGGTCGGCTTTTTCCGGGTATGGCCCGGCTTGCAGGTAGCGGTTGATGACTTGCCCCTGTTCGTCGGTCTCCTCGATGGTCTGCCATCTGGCCGGGTCGCGGAGCACAAAGATCGCGTCAAAGCAATCCAGAATCTCGCTGAGTTCCTTGGCGTTGCGGAAAGTGACACGGGTGATGCCGCTGCAAGGCGCCGCTCCCCGGAAGACACGGGCGCTGACGGTAATGTCGCCGGCGGTGTCATCAAGATCGATAGCACCTTGGTACAGCAGGCCGGGGCTGGCAGCCGTCGGCACAGCGTCGCCTACAGCATAGCGGATGGTCAGCCCCGGGCCGGCGTTGGCGTCCATGGTGAGTTGGAAGGCTTGGTTGAAGTACATGAACGCTGGCATCGGCATGTCGCCGCGGTGAAAAGTCGGCTCTTCGACCCGCTCGCCGCTGATGGTGATCGTCGTCATGCCGTGGTAGGTGCCGCCGTCAACCCATCCTGGTTGCCCCTGGGTAAAGATGATGGCGGCCTGGCTTCCCAAGTTGCCGCTGCCGGCGGGCTGCGCCCCCAGGAACACGACATGGCGCAAATCGTCATAACCGTCAAACACGCCTTCGCCCAGCGTCGTCACCGACGCCGGAATGACGATTTCATCGAGTCCGGAGCAGCCGCTGAAGGCGTAGTCACTGATGGTCGTGACCGAGGGCGGGATGACCAGAGACTCAAGCATCAGGCCAGCAAAGGCATAATCGCCGATAGCGGTGACGGGCAATCCGCCTAGCACAGCAGGGATTTCCAAGTCCGCTGGGACTGGGTCCTCCCATGGTTCCCGGTCGTCGATTAAGGCCATGACCGTGGCGCTGGCGCCGTCGGGATTGACCACATAGCCGAAATTGCCCTCCAGCTTCATGAACTGAACCTGGTCAATGTACGCCGCCCCGCCGTCACCCCAGCCCCCGAAGGCCCAAGCGACCTGGAAATCGCCTTCTGGGATGGCAACCGTGCACCTGACCCAAGTCTTTGGGGTGTCGCCAAAGTAAGCGAGCTGCTGCCATTGAATGGGGCTATCTTCCTTGAAGCCATTCCAGCCTGCGCCGGTCGGGTCGTTTTCGCCAAAGTAGACAGCGATATTTTCCCGTTCCGGATAAATCCAGAACATGAGCACGCCTGGGCCAGTGACCTGAGCCAGCAGCTTCGTCATCCAGGGTGGGTTGTCAGCCGGGCCGCCCAAGTCGACCAGCACCGAACTGCCGCCGACCTTGAACTGGTCGGTGCTGACGCTCCAGTATTTCGGGTCTTCCAAGGAGAATTCCAGGGTATGATTGTCAAGCGCGTCGGCATACTCGTTCCAGCGCAGATAGCTCCTGACCACCGTACCGGAGCAGCGGCTATAGGCGGGAATGGCGCGCGTACCATTGGCGAGGCGGACGGCGCAGACCCGAAACGCGGCGCTCGCGGTCGAGGTGTACGTCCACTGCGCGGCGCCGTCGACCGAGAGGAAACCGCCGTTGCTTTCGCCAGGCGTCAAAACCGTTGGGACGAAAGTTGCGCCATAGTCTTCTGAACGCTCGACCAGCAATTTGTCGCCCGGCAAAGGCTCATGCAACGTGAACGTCACCACGACGCTATCGAAGAATGCAGGCTTGCCTGTCGGCGTGGCAATTTCTGGCGTCGGGATCGGTTCGCCGGCGAGGGATCCGGCTTGAAATCCGTGGAAGCGCCCTTCGTCGTCCAGAATTTCCTCCCATTCCGCCTGTTGTTCTTCTTGATAGACGACCCAGGCGTTGTCAAGGAAGTCCAGAACACTGGCCATCCCTGGTTCCTCAACCGCTGGCGGCGTCCCCATGAAGAAGATAGTCACGTTGTTGCAGTAGTCAAAAGCCAGGCTGCCCAGCGTTCTCACGCTGGCGGGAATGCGGATGGCCGGAAGGTCGACGTTGCTCATCCAATCCCCGGCCAGCATGTTTGGCGGCAGGGTGGTAATGCCCTCGGGGAGAATGCACTCGCGCAGGCGATAGTTGCCCGCAAAGCACTCGTTGCCCAAGGCAATGTCATTCCCGCCGCGGTCAGCGAACGCGATGCTGGTCAGGCCGCACCCTGCGAACGCACGAACCCTGACTTCCTGGACGGTCGCGGGAATGACGACCGAACGCAGGGACTGGCAGAACTGAAAGGCAGCCTCAGGGATGACTGACAGCCTCTGCGAAAACACGATTTGCTCCAGGCTCGAGCGTTCAAAGGCCGAGTTGCCGAGTTCTAGCTCTGTCGAGCCTGCTGGCAAGGTCACCTGCTTCAAATTCCAACAATCGTAGAACGCACGCACGCCGATGTATTGCAGAGTCGAGGGCAGGGTCACCGATGACAGGGAGCTGTATGAAAAGGCGCCGTCCTCAATGCGCCGCAGCCCTTCAGGCAAAACCACGGTCGTGAGGTTGTTATTGTCGATAAAGGCGTTTGCGCCAATGACAGTGACCGGCTTATCCGCAAACGTTGCTGGGACGTTCACTTCGGTAGCCAGGCCGAGGTATGCCGAAACTGCATAGCTGCTGCCGTCTTCATTGAGCTGGTACATAAACCCCTGCTCGTCGTCAGCAGGATGCCAGCACACCTCGTCAAGCAGGAAATAATGCTCGGTTTGGCCTGGTTGACTGCCTTGCTGATGGTTTTCAAAGCACCACTGCACCGTGTTCTGCTCGACCAACGCGAGCTTCAACTGGTGGAAACGCCATTCGCCGCCTTGAGTCCAGTTGCCTTCAAGGGTTGTCCAAAGCTCGCCGTTAATGTAGAAGTCGAGTTGGGTTTGCCCGGTTTTCTTCGTCCAGAAAGTCAACACCCCAGGCCCGGTCAAGGTGGTGCCTAACATGCTGTGGATGTAGGTGTCGGCTGAATTATAGCAGCCGGTGGCGCCGGAACGGGCGGCGGCCACGCCATCATGGGTTGCTTCAGGCGCCGTCACCACGGTCCACGGGTAAGGCGGGTCTGCCGTGCTGTAGGAGGTGAACTCCAGCGTCCCCCCAGGCACGTTCAGAGCCTCATCCAACGTCGTCTGAGCCTGCATCAGACGACCGCCCAACATGACCAACACTAGAAGACACGCACGCGAAAGATAGAATCGGTTGCTCATCTTGCTTCCCTCATAGCCTTGTAATTGCCACACGCCAAATTATACAACAAAAGACGCCACGTCAACATCAACAAAAGACGCCACGTCAACATCGCTGCGATAATGCCGACGAAGGCTTGAAAAAAATTCCACGGAAACAGAACCTGATCGTCAGTCCACGACAACCACACCTCTCTCTATTCAAAAAGACAACTAAGCAAGAGGGCATCCGAAAAATCCAGCCTGGCACCTTGTGCTTCTTCGAGGGCTTGGCGTCGACATCTACTTTGTTAAGGAACCCTGGCATGCCAAGGTTCTCAAGGAGGTACACTAAAGATAAACTAACATGTATTTGATGTTTTACAATTCTGTGAAAAAGATTTCTTTCATAAAAACTAATCGGTCTGCCATTGATAACAGCCATCTTGACAGCATGTGTCTTCACTCTCAAAGGCACGCCCTTGGGATAGCCTACAGCTGGCGCTTGGCTTGTGGTTCCAGCGACTGTCGCGTCTCAGCAAGGCACTGCTCTTTGGGGGAGCTTGCAGCCTCAGGCAGAAGCTCGGGTTCAATCATAGCTAAGCTCCTAATTTGAAAAGGGATAAGCCTATCAGAATCATGCGTCGGCTGAAAGCCTATGCAAGGCACGGACGCCGTCCACAGCTCCATGAGACTCGAGCAGCCAAGGGTGCCTGGCACACAATTTGCAGAAATAACGAATATCAATGAATAAATAATTGTGTGAAAAACGATACAAAAGTGTTGGCAAAGCAAATCTAATCTGGTTCTTTCCCTCGGTGCCATGCGAAATTTCGGTTTTTCCCGGACATGCAAAAAACAGGTCAATGTGCGACATCTGACGATAGAAGACGACATTTGACAACGCGCACCGGAATCATAGCCACGCCAGGAGGCCAATCCCGCCTACAGCAGCTTGAAGCCTGGCCTGCAAGCATTCGTCACCTCATTTTGCGCATGGTGCTTTCGGCAACACCGGGCGTCGGAACCACGGAAAGCGGCCATGGGCTTCCAGTCATGCCGCTTCCGCCCGCGCCATTTTTCGCGAATTGGCACAGTTGCGTCACAAACGACGTCAATAGCCGTGCCGCCGTATTGTATTATGGATTGTATAACAATCAACGCCGCGCCAGCGGGTTGCGATGATACGGACACCGACCGAACCACATACTGCCGCCTGAAGGCTGGCAAGTGTTCACCACAACACTTTGCACACTACCGATGATTTTATAATATGCTCAGGAAGACGACCCGCGGCTTTTCGTCGGTCGGCTGGATGCTGCACTCAACAGAAATTTCGTAGGACTGATAGGTTAAATTCAGATGATAATACAACTCGCTTCCTTTGCGGAAATACAGCGTACTCCCCAATTTGCATTCATCCGGCGCCTGCTCCGTCAATGTCTGCAACATCTTCCACTTGTCGCGCTCATACTCACGCGGAGCCAGTTCCCTTCTGCCATACTCAAGCAGATCATCGTTGCTTAAAACATAGTTATGATGTTGCGGCATCCAGGCTGTGTCATCATGGCGCCACCAGTACAGCAGGCGGTCTCGGGTCAAAACCGCCAGATGGCCCTGACTGGAAGCCAGGCGCTCGACTTGACCGAAGACTGTGCCAACCACCTGCTTGTTGCAGACAATCCTGGTGCTCCGGCCAAGCTGGTCATTCAAATCGTACAGCTGCACGTCGCCGTTGATGCTGTCAAAATATCTGAGACCCCAATAGCGACGGTATAGCAGCGCACCATGATCATCCGGCTCTTCCTCGTAGGCAAAAGGCATCACGAAGCATCCCCAGGGATATAGGGGCAGCCAAAACACCCAGAATGGAGGCGAAGCGTAGCTGCAAATCTTCCAAAGCGCATCCACAGGCACCAGCAGCGTGTCGGCGGCAAAAATGCCTACGTCAGTTACGGCGGCTGCCGGCACGCCATAGAGGCATTTCTCCCAGGAGCATTGCCGGACTGTCTCGACCGTTATATAACGAAATTTGCCATTCAGATGCATTCTGGCCGGGCCGTTGGCGCAGCCGCAAAAGCAAAACAACAGCAGGACAAGCAAAAAGCAATATGGGTGCGACCGAAAGCTGCCAGTAGACATGGTTCTTCAAGCTCCATATTGGTTAGAGTCCACCTGAAAGGTTGTCTATACTGCGCTGCGGCTGTAGGCGGATGTGGACGGCGGGGTGCGGAGTTCAGGCATCCCTCGCCTCCCGTCTTGGCGGTTCCATGTTTCCCAGATATGCGCCCCTCAATGTTCCAGCACGCCCGGGTCGTAATCTGCTGGCGCCTCATAGCCCAGCAGGTTCATGCAGGTCGCCGCGATGGCGCTGATGCCAAGGCCGGAACGCAGCTGCGGCTTGTATTCGCCCTGGCTCTCTGGGTCGTAGATGATGCAGGGCACCGGATTCAGCGAATGCGCTGTCTTGACCTTCTTGACGCCGTCCTCAATGACGACGCTGCCATCCTTCTTGTGCTCATACATATCGTCGGCATTGCCATGGTCGGCGGTGACTACGAGTACGCCGCCGGTTTTCTCCACAGCGCGGCAAATGCGCCCCAAGCAAAGATCGACGCATTCGACCCCGATCTCAGCCGCCTGGTAGACGCCGGTATGGCCGACCATGTCGCCATTGGGGAAATTACAGCGAATAAAATCGTACTTGCCGCTCAGGATGCCCTCGACGACCACGTCGGTGATCTCCGCGCCTTTCATCCACGGACGCTGTTCAAAGGGAACGATGTCTGAAGGCACTTCGACATAGTCTTCCAGGGCAGCATTTATTTTTCCAGAGCGGTTGCCGTTGTAGAAATAAGTCACATGGCCGTATTTCTGCGTTTCCGAGCAAGCCAAGGTCCGCACGCCCATAGCGCAGAGGAACTCGCCACTGATGCGGTCGATCGCGGGCGGGCTGGTAAGGAAGCGTTTCGGCACATTCAGGTCGCCGTCATACTCCATCATGCCGGCATAGACTACTTGCGGCCGCCGACCGCGGTCAAACTTCGTGAAGTCGTCCTCTTCAAAGGCCGCTGTGATCTCCAAGGCGCGGTCGCCGCGGAAATTGAAGAAAACGACGCTGTCGCCATCCTGAATCGTCCCAACCGGCTTGCCTTGGTCGGCAATGACAAAGGCGCCCAGGTCCTGGTCAATAGCCTTGGTCTCCTTCCGCAAAGTGACGATCGCCTCGCGAGCGCTGGCGAACTGGCGGCCTTCGCCATGTACATGCGTTTTCCAGCCGCGCTCCACCATGCTCCAGTTCGCGCCATAGCGGTCCATAGTGATATGCATCCGACCGCCGCCCGACGCTATCCGGGCGTCGCACCCGCCGTCCCGGATACCTGCCAAAAATTCCTCAAACGGATCGACGTACTCCAGTGCCGAGGTCTCGCCGACGTCGCGACCGTCCAGCAAAATGTGGACGCGGATTTTCTTGACGCCGTCCTGGGCTGCGCGCTTGATCATGGCACGCAGATGGTCGAGATGCGAATGGACATTGCCATCGGAGAACAAGCCGAGAAAATGCAGCGTGCTGTTTTTGGCCACTACGTTGCCGGACACGTCCTTCCAGGCCTGGCCTTCGAACATCTTGCCGCTGGCGATTGACGCGCTTACCAGCTTCGCGCCCTGGTCAAAGACGCGCCCGCAGCCGATCACGTTGTGCCCGACTTCAGAATTGCCCATGTCCGCATCGCTCGGCAGGCCGACCGCCTGTCCGTGCGCCTTCAGGCGCGTATTTGGGCACGTCGCCAGCAGCCAATCCAAGGTCGGCTTCGTCGCCGAGGCCACGGCGTCGCCCTCGGGATATTTTCCAAAGCCAACGCCATCCATAATCACCAGCACAACTGGACCGCGGCGGCCCTTGAACCACGTCGCCTTCAACAATTTCTCTGTCATCTATGTCTCCTTGTGAACACTTCCATCCGTTGCCGGAACATGCTGAAAAACACTAAGCAGACCCACAGATAGCACTTGCGCACTGCCTTCCTGCTGGCGGCGATATTCTTGGCGCTGACGAATTCAATCGGATTTACGCAGCCAAAATACGCCTGCCAATCACCGAAAGGGCATCATGAGTCTGCCAGGAAATACTATAACCGCCAGCGCACAACTTTTCCTGCTGCTTCCGCGATATTTGCTTCCTGAGCTGCCAGGAACTAATGACAAAAAGAGGTCTGGTAGAGGTCAGGTCTGCAAGAAAAAAATACCGGCCAAGGCGCGTGTGAAACCAAAGAATCGTCGCCTTGGCCTGTTGCCCTGGTCACTCGCCCAGCTGGAGTGATTTGGCTTCAGCCATCATTTCCACTGGGGTCAAGGCGCGCCCAAAGAGCTTGACGTCCGCAATCGCGCCCAGGAAGCCATACGCATAGCCTGCGTGATAGCTGCCGATGGACAGCTCTTTGGTAGCGGCAGGAAGCAGGACAAACAGCTTTCCTTCTGGGCTGGCGCCGACTAACTGCCCATTGAGGTAGATTTTCGCCTGTTGGCCATCAAACGTCGCAGCTACGTGGTTCCAGACGCCGCGTTCAATCGGGTGTTTGGACGGAGTGCTTTTGACGCGGTGGGCTTGCTTGCCGTCGCCGCCATAGAACATCAGGCTATTCCAGGCGTACACCAAGCGGAAGCCTGGCCCCTTGTCCACGTCTGCCAGGCTGATAATCTCATACGTTTTCTCCCGTTGCGTTTCGGTCGAGGCCTGAATCCAGCAGCTGACGGAAAAACCTTTGCCGTATTCAAAGCTCTCACCAGGAGTGATGACCACCGCCCCTGCCTTGCGCTGGGGATGGTTAAGAAAAAACAGCGCCTTGGCGCTGCCGCGGCCTTGGCCCCAGGACGTATTCTCGGAATGGACGATTTTCCCTCCCCAGCTTTCTGGCCCTTGGTCAGCGATGACCTGGCCTTCGCCTTCAGCAAGCTTCCAATGCGCCAAAGGCGCGGGCGCCTCGGCAAAAGCGGTTGACAGAACCAAAAAGGCGGTTAAAAAAACAGTTCTGCGTGTGATCATGGAAACATTGTCCCTAATTTGTCGCCGGCCTTTTAATGCACTTCACCTGCCTGTCTTGACCGGCTTGAAGACAGCAGGCGAGCGTCATTCTGCATAAACTTCGATTTCATCAAGCTTGACATTCGGGCCGTTAGTGGCGGTCACCACCAGGCGCAGGCGATTGCTGACGACAGGGGCAAAAGCGTGTTCGAGCCGTTTTGCCTCCGCCGCCTCGTTCTTGGCAAGCGTCTGCCAGGCGCCGTTGATCCACGCCTGCAATTCATAGTCGCGCAACGTGTTTTCGTAGGGATAGAGGACGACCCGGCCAAAGCGCTGCGGCTGTTTGAACTCCAGTTCCAGCCAATCCGGGGCGACATTGTCGGTGGCGTCAGTCCAAATCACGGCATGCTTCCTACGGGGTGGGAGAGGATAGTCGATGATCACGCCGTCGGTCACATGCCACAATCCGCAATCATCACGCCGGGAAGTGGCCGCATTGCTGGAGGCGGTGATCTTCAGCGAGTCGTGTTCAAAGGCTTGGAAAGCCAGGTTGCCGGGTTTGCGGCGGGCGCGATTAGCGTCCGCAATAAGCTGTTCAATAGCGGCGAGGCTTTTCAGGTCTGGGCGCTTTCTCTCGGTGGTGTAGATATGCACCTGGAAATTGTCAAAGACATCTCTGAAAACTCCCTTGACAGAGTTCACTTCGCGCTCTTCGCTGAGCACTTGCAGGGTCTGGTCGCCCAGTTCTGGAATCGTCAACGTGGCCTGTTCGCGGCCATGCGTCGTCGACACTGCCAGCACCCAGAGCTGCCCCTGGTAGCGCTTGACCATCCAGCGGATGTTCGGATTGTCCACGTTGTGACTCGGGTCGATCACATCTTCGGACAGCAGAATTGGCGCCAGGAAACTGATTTCGCGCACGAATTCCGGCATGCCCAGGTACAATTCCGGGTAGTGGTGGGTTGTACGGTTGTAGGTCAGGATGCCGCGTCCGCCCAGGATGATTGACATCAGATACTGGGTGCGGATTTCGTCATAGGTCGGAATGCGGCTATTCAGGGCGCCGTGGTCGCCATAGTTGAATCCCTGCTGCAAAAAAGTAATAGTCTGCGGATGGCGCCGCTCGCGGTTGAAGGCCACCACCTGATCCATGAAGGCAACGACCCTGGAGAAATTGCTTTTCAGGACATTCTTGGCCGGATTCGGATAGGGATGCAGGCCGTTGATTTCGGCGGCGTTGGCAAAATCCTTGCTGCCGTTGATGGTGTCATTGGAGACTATGATCGGGTGATACGGGTCTTCGTCACGAATGATCCGGGCGGCATGAGTAAGGCCGACGACAGAGATGCCGGTGATCTCCGGTTCATCTGACAGATAATAGCCAAACAAGTCGGGATTGCTCCGGTAGCCCCGCACGGTTTCGCGGATTATCTGCTCATCCTCGGGCAGGACATTCGGCAGCTTGTAGCTTTTTCGAGCTGGGAAGTTCGACCACATCAATCTCCCAGTGATGAACTTGCCGCCTGGCTCGGCTGCGGCCTCTCCGACGACCACGTTCAGACCTGGCACATGCACGTCATTCCAGCCTCCGAGGAAGAAGAAGCGCTCGCCGTCAACGCGCCAGAAGCGTTCTTCATCCAGCCAGACTTCGCCTTTCTGGTAGGGGAGCTTTCGCAATGGGTGGGTGGCCATGTCGTTGCCGGGTTCGCCAGCCGGGCCGGCTGCCACGAAAATCTCCATTCGCTCTTCCGGCAAGGGTGCCACTGGGAACTGGACTTCGCCGGGAGCAGCCAAAGTCTGGGAGCAGAGGACGGTTCCATCCAGCCGTCGGATGCCAGTAGTGATGGCCTGTTTCGCAGCCTGGTCGCCAAGATGGCTTTTCACCGTATAGACCACCTGAGCAAGCTTCTGGGAGGCAAAAATCGCATCCCGGTAGTGCGGCTTGGTGAGGATGATTTCAAACGGCGAGAAGGCGACGACGACCGGATAGGTGCGTCGTTTCAAAATACGTCGGTCAATTGGATGCAAGACGCTGACGATGCAGCGATAGTCGCCAGGGCGTTCGACCGGTATGTCAACGGCGGTGATAGTCACGGCTTCGCCAGGCTGGAAGGTCCAGGTTTGCTCTGCGGCGGTGACCGTGCCCTCGCCTAACAGAGTATAGTCGATTTTGACCTTCTGAGCCGTCCGGGCTAAGTTAGTGATGGGCGTAGCGAGCGTCACCGCCAGCTTTTCGCCGTTGCGGGTGCACGTGACCGCCGTGGGCGACGTCTCCCAGCCGTAGGCGGCCATGTCGATGTCAATGCCTTCTATCGGGATAAAACTGCCAGCCACGTTGAAAGCGCCGTTTGGGGCGATCGACGCTTCCTGGTTCGGCTTGCGGCTGTCACGGCAGATGTTGATGCCCCAAGTCCGGCTTCCCTCTGGATTGATGTCAAGCGAGTAGAAGGGCACGCGCACCTCCACGCTCCAGAATCCCTCACCGCGGAAGGCAGCGGCGCTGATGTCGCCGTCCCACTTGTCGTCGCCGACGTGGCCGCCCTGGTCGCAATAGCGATCCATGATTGTGCCAAGGGCGTTCACCAGGATATGAAAATAGCGGTCGCGCGTCAGGTTGGGGTCCAGCATGATTTCAAAGCAGTCGTCGCCATATACCCTGCCATCCCGCCGGGTTTCCCTGGCGACCAGCTGGCCGCCAGCCGGGAGCTGCGCCCGGCCGCCTATGTACAAGGCGTCGTCGTCATAGAGCACCAGCGCCTCAGTCGGGAAGCCGGGCTCTTCGCTGTTGTTGATGTAAAACCGGTCGAACTTCAGGGCCGTTTTCCAGGCCTCCTCTGTCAGCTGGCCGTCCAATTTGATCGGCGCTGTAGTCTTGACTGCTTTCGCGACCGTCCCCTGCGCTGCGCAAATCCCACATACGGCCAGGAACAAAGAAAAAAATGTTTTCATGTTAGAAGACGCTTTCTTGGTTGATGGCTTTCCCCGGTTCAAGCACAGCCGGGACAACTGCGACTGGCGTGGCAACGACAGATTTCGCAGCGTTTCTGGTTACCCTTTCCGCGCTTTGGTCAGCACGGCTTGCAGCTCTTTGAGCCGTTCGGGGATGGCGATATGCTGCGGGCACTTGGGCACGCATTTGCCGCAGGAACGGCATTTTCCGGCCTCGGCTTTCTCTGGCATTGCTTCCCACAGCTTTGCCCATTCTGCGCACTTTTGCGCCGCTGCTGCGGCATCGGCCTGCTCCATGTCGGACAGCAGCCGCTTGCCCATGCCTTGGTTATACAGCGCAAAGTTGCCGGGAATGTCAACGCCAAAGGGGCACGGCATGCAGTAAGCACAAGTTGTACACGGAATGGGCGACGCCTGCAAATAGGCTGCCAAGGCTTGCTGCAAGATGGCGCGCTCGGCTTCCGTGATGGGCTGGAAGTCAGTCATGGTGGCCAGGTTGTCTAAAACCTGCTCTTGGGTGCTCATGCCGCTGAGAACCGTCAAGATGCCTGGCAGCGAACCCACATAGCGCAGGGCCCAGGAAGCCAGGCTGCGGTCTGGCGCCGCTTGCCGCAAGATGGCTGCGGCCTGGTCATTCAAGGTCGCCAGAGCCCCGCCCCGAATCGGCTCCATAACAGCGCAAGGGAGTCCCTTGGCTCGAACCATTTCATACTGCACCCGTGCATTCTGAATGTCCCAATCCATGTAGTTAAGCTGGAGTTGGACAAGGTCCCAGCCGAAGTCATCCAGCAAGTATCGCAAAAAGTCCAGCGACCCGTGAAACGAAAAGCCAAGATAGCGGATGCGGCCGGCTCGCTTCTCCCGTTGCAGCTCCTCCAGGACTTTCTCCTTGAGGTAAATGCGCTCAAAGGTATCGCGGTTGCCCAGCGAGTGCAGGAGGTAGACGTCAAAGTAATCGACTTGGCAAAGCTCCAGCTGGTGCTCAAACAGCTTCTTGGCCTCGGACAAGTTTTGCACCAGCCACGCCGGCATTTTAGTGGTCAGGTAAAAACTGTCACGCGGATACTTTTTCAGGACGGAGCCGACAAAGGGCTCGGACTCGCCACCTAAGTAGTTCCTTGCCGTATCGAAATAATTGACTCCGTGCGCATACGCATAGTCTAGCATCTTGGTCGCGGCAACGGTATCTATTCCCTTGCCATCAGGCAACATCGGCAAGCGCATGCACCCAAAGCCAAGCTTGGAAATAGGCGGTTCAAGGGCGGTGAGACACTTTTTAGTCATTCGTGACTTCCTCATTCTGGTTAGGTTATCGGTTCAGCTATGCCGACTGCTTTCGTCATACTTTAGCATAATATTTCGATTTTACCCAGTCGGGAGCGTGAACGCATGGCCTGCCCGGGGGATTTTTACCGAAAGCATGGAATTTCCAATCTCAAGACTTGCTTTGCTGAGAGATAACCGTTACTTTTTTGTTTTGCCCAATTCGTGTTTTGCTCTGGCGACAGCGCCAGCCATGTTTTCATCCACAATAAACTTATAGTCTGCATGAAGAAAGCGACAATAATATGAACCTGCCAACAACGAGAACGCCATCAAACCGCGCTTCACAATGTTTCCTGACTCTCTTTTTAGTCCTGCTATTTTCCGGAGCCGTCCATGCCGCGACGACGTGGTATGTCGACGCCGGCCGGCCCGATGACAGCGGCGACGGCTCGAGCTGGGACACTGCCAAAAAAAGCATCCAAGCCGCCGTGATTGCCGCCGCTGAGGGCGACCTCGTCCTGGTCGCCGATGGCGACTACGCGCCGTTCATCGCCGGCGCCGCAGCCATCACCATCAGCAGCGTCAATGGCGCCGGACAGGCCGTCATCGACGGCGGCGGCGCGACATGCTGCGCTGTCTTAGGAACAGACCTCGTTCCCAGCGACACCGTCCTGGATGGCTTCACCCTGAAAAACGGCTATGCCGAAAAGGGCGGCGGCGCCGCCTACGGCATCCTGACCAACTGCCGGCTGATTGACAATGCGGCCGAATATGGCGGCGGAGCCTACGGCTGCACCTTGACTAACTGCATCTTGGAAAACAATGTCGCCGAGCATAACGGCGGCGGAGCCAACCAATGTACACTCGAACAATGCACATTGACGAAGAATGAAGCCAAACGGCCTGAGGAAGATGAGTTCTTCGGACGGGGAGGAGGAGCCTACGAGTGTGTACTCGAACACTGCACACTGACCGAGAACAGCGCCGATATCGGCGGAGGCGCCTGCCAAAGCAATTTGTCGCACTGCACCTTGACGAAAAATGAGGCCAAAGGGTATAAAGTGCATGACATCTCGCACTTAGGAATGGGCGGAGGCGCTGTCCACAGCATCCTGACTAACTGCACAATCGCCGAAAATAAAGCCGTCAGCGGCGGAGGCGCCTTCAACTGTACCATGACCGCCTGCGCCTTGACCGACAACGAGGCATACGACGGCGGAGGCGCCTTCAGCTGCAGATTGGGCATCTGCACCCTGACCAACAATTCCACCAGCGAAAACGGCGGCGGAGCCTACGACAGCAACCTCACCAACTGCCTGATAGCAGGAAATGACGCTGCCAAGGGCGGCGGCGGAACCTACGGCGGCATCCTCATCAACTGCACAGTAACCGGAAATTCGGCTCACATCGGCGGTGGCGGCGTGACATCTCGGTCTACTCTGAAAAACAGCATTGTCTGGGCAAACTCAGCCCCTACCGACGCCAACTACTCTAATTGCGCCTTCTCCTTTTCGTGCAGCGAACCGTTGCCGGACGGCGAGGGAAACATCAGCGCCAATCCCGCGTTCATCGATGCCAACAACGGCGATTACCGCCTGCGCGCCAGCTCGCCCTGTCTCAACAAAGGCATAAACGCAGACGACATCGGCGACACCGACCTGGTTGGCGCCCCGCGCATCAGGCATGAAATCGTCGACATGGGGGCGTATGAAATATCCATCTTCACCGACTTGGCCATCTCGCCGGACACCGGCGTCTTGGGAGACTTCGTCACTCGCCTCGACGTGGGCCAAGACCTCACGTTAAGCGGCATCCTGTCCGAGGCGCAGCTGACCCTCGCCGTCGCCGACGGCGAAACTATCCTGGCCCAAACAACGTGTGCTGGTGACGACCAGGCCTTCGCTCTTGTCTTCCCGCTCCCCGAAGGGGTCCACGACCTGACCATCATCGTCACCGACGAGGACGGCAACAGCAGCGCCACAGCACAAACCATCGTCATCGACAACACGCCGCCGACTGCCGCCGACCTGGCCATGACGCCCGACACCGGCGCCTTGGAAGACTTCATCACCCAGCTCGCTGATGGCGAAAATCTCACCTTGAGCGGCGCCATGCACGAAACATTGCTGACCGTCACCGTCGCCGAGGGCGAGAACGTCTTAGGTCAGAAAGTATGCGAAGGCGACGACCAGGCTTTCTCCTTCACCTTCCCGCTCGCCGAAGGAAGCCATGACCTGACCATCACCATTACCGACCAGACAGGCAACAGCAACGTAGTAGTACAGGCCGTCGTCATCGACAACACGCCGCCGCAATTAGCCATGAACCTGGCCATTGCGCCTGACACCGGCGTCCTGGGGGATTTCATCACCCATCTCGCTGATGGCGAAAATCTCACCATCAGCGACATCCTGCAAGAGGCGCTGCTGAGCGTCATGGTCGCCAAGGGCGAAACCGTCTTAGGCCAAAAAATATACGACGGCGACGACAACTTGGCTTTCGACCTCTCCTTCCCGCTCACCGAAGGAATACATGATCTGACCATCACCGTCACCGACCGAGCCGGCAACAACAACGCAGCAGAGCAGACCGTCGTCATCGACAATACGCCGCCGCCGGCCGCGGCCAACCTGGCCATTGCGCCTGACACCGGCACCCTGGACGACTTCATCACCCAGCTCGCCGACGGCGAAAATCTCACCTTGAGCGGGATTCTGCAAGAGGCATTGCTGACCGTCACGATCGCCAAGGACGAAAACGTCCTGGCCCAAAAAATATGCGTGGGTGACGACCAGGCCTTTGCTCTCGCCTTCCCGCTTGCCGAAGGAACATACCTCTTGACCATCACCGTCGCCGACGTGGCTGGCAACAGCAGCGTCGTTGAACAAACCGTCGTCATCGACAACACGCCGCCGACCGCCGACCTGGCCATCGCGCCTGACACCGGCACCCCAGGAGACTTCATCACCCACCTTGCCGATGGGGAGAAACTCACCTTGAGCGGCGCCCTGCACGAAACACTGTTGACCGTTACCGTCGCCAAGGGCGAAACCGTCTTAGGCCAGAAAATATGCGCTGGCGATGACCAGGGCTTCGCCTTCTCCTTCCCGCTTGCCGAAGGAACCCATAACCTGGCCATCACCATCGCCGACCAGGCCAGCAACAGCAACGTCATTGAACAAACCGTCGTCATTGACAACACACCGCCAGCGACCGCAGCCGCCAACCTGGCCATTGCGCCTGATACCGGAGCTTTGGGAGACTTCATCACCCGCCTTGATATGGGCCAAGACCTCACCATCAGCGGCACCCTGCCCGAAGCGCTGCTGACCGTTACGGTCGCCGAAGGCGAAACCGTCCTGGCCCAGAAAATATGCGGCGACGACCAGGCCTTTGACCTCGCCTTTCCGCTTGCCGAAGGAACTCACGACCTGGCCATCACTGTCGCCGACCAGGCTGGCAACAGTGTCGCAGACCAGCTGACCGTCATCATCGACAACACACCGCCAGCCGCAGCAGCCAACCTGGCCATCGCGCCAGACACCGGAGCCTTAGGAGATTTCATCACCCAGCTCGCCGATGGGGAAAAACTTACGTTAAGCGGCACCCTGCAAGAGGCGCTGCTGACCGTCGCGGTCGCCAAGGGCGAAATCGTCTTAGGCCAGAAAATATGCGTCGGCGACGACCATGCTTTCGCCTTCGCTTTCCCGCTCGTCGAAGGAACCCACGAACTGACCATCACCATCACCGACCAGGCCGACAACAGCAGCGTAGCTGTTCAAACCATCGTCATCGACAACACGCCGCCAGCCGCAGCAACCAACCTGGCCATCGCGCCAGACACCGGAGTCCCAGGCGACTTCATCACCCAGCTCGCCGGTGGGGAGAAACTCACGTTAAGCGGCAACCTGCCCGAGGCGCTGCTGACCGTCACGGTCGCTGAAGGCGAGAACGTCCTGGCCCAGAAAATATGCGACGGCGACACCCAAGCCTTCGACCTCGCTTTCCCGCTCGCCGAAGGTGCCCACGAACTGACCATCGCCGTCACCGACCAGGCTGGCAACAGCGTCGCAGCCCAGCTGACCGTCCTCATCGACAACACGCCGCCAGCCGCAGCCGCCAACCTGGCCATCGCGCCAGACACCGGAGTCCCAGGCGACTTCATCACCCACCTCGCTGATGGAGAGAAACTCACCTTCAGCGGCACACTGCCGGAAAAACTCCTGACCGTCACCGTTGCCGAAGGCGAAAACGTCTTGGGTCAGAAAATATGCGACGGCGACGACCAAGCCTTCGCTCTCGCCTTCCCGCTCGCCGAAGGCGACCACGAACTGACCATCACCATTACCGACCTGGCCGGCAACAGCATCGAGAGCCAGCGGACCGTCATCATCGACAATACGGCCTTGGACTACAACTGGCAGAACGGTTGGAACACGCTTTACCTGCCTTTTGAAAGCATAATCCCTGAAACGGAAGCCGCACTTGCTGCCCTGCCCCGCTTTTCGCTCTTGCTCGCCAGCAATAGCTACATCATGGCGACCACGCCTCTGAAAACCGAAATGTGGGTCTTCTGCCACGACCGCACTAAGGCGCCAGCCTTGCGCGGAAACAGAATAGACGAAGACCCTCCAGACTTGAATAAACTTCCTCCCAACAAATGGTTCTTCATCGGCTTCGGCCACCAAAACAACATGGATTTGCCGGATGGAACCCTGGCCTGGGAATGGCAGGCAGGAAAATATGTCCTCGCCCAGACCATGCGCCCAGGCCACGTCTACTACATCTATCGCGAACCATGACAAATTAGGGGCGAAGGGCTGAATGTTGAATGCTGAATGCTGAATGCTGAATGCTGAATGCTGAATGCTGAATGCTGAATGCTGAATGCTGAGGCGCATTTCATAATTCATAATTCATAATTCATAATTCATAATTCGTTAGGGGCTTGGACTACGCTGTCCACTATGTCCACCATGTCCACCACGTCCACCACGTCCACAAAAAGCGCCGATATGGCTTATCAGTCCATAGCAACGTCCTAGGGACAACGGTGCGAAGACACGTGTCCTCCACAAGCCTCCAGCCGACAAAAATGTATCGTGCTTGCAGTCATATCAACTTGCGCCTTAGGCGCTTAACCATGCTTAAACCCAGGCTTCAGCCTGGGGGAGGCATGTCCCCAAAAGTGGTGCCCAGTATGGGTACTACCGGACGTCTAACATCCACCCATGCTCTTGGTATTGCCCAATGACTGAACATCTCCGCGTTCTTCTCTGGCCTGAGGGAGCGCCTGGCGCTCTCGGTGATTCGCCGGCTGATTGTCCTGACCTGACCTTGACGTTTCCCGCGCTTCGCCCCAGCGGGGCTTGGTCCTGCGTCGTTGTCTGTCCAGGCGGCGGCTACAGCTGCAAAGCCGCGCACGAGGCAACGCCAATCGCGCTTTGGCTGAACAGCCTGGGCCTGGCAGCGGCCGTGGTTCAGTACCGTGTTTCTCCGTACCGCTATCCGATCCCTGCCAATGACGTCCGCCGCGCCATCCGGCTGATTCGCGCCAACGCCAAAGCCTGGAATATCAACCCTGAGCAAATCGGCGTGCTTGGCTTTAGCGCTGGCGGCCATTGCGCTATGACCGCAGCGACGATCTTTGATGCAGGCCGGGCTGACGACCATGACCCAGTCGAGCGCCAAAGCTCGCGCCCCGACGCTTTGATTGCGTGCTATCCAGTGGTCACCTTATCGTCCAAACGCCACCACGGCTCCATGCTCAATCTGCTGGCAGACGCCCAAGGCCAGGTTGATCCCAACTTGCAGCAATACCTCAGCCTGGAAAACCGGGTCACTCCGGAAACTCCGCCCACCTTTCTCTGGCACACTGCCGATGACCAAGCCGTCCCCGTTGAAAACAGCCTGTATTTCGCAACAGCGCTCCGCCAGCACCAAATTCCCTTCGAACTGCACGTCTTCCCGCATGGACGACATGGCCTGGCACTCGCTAACGACGACCCAGTTGTCGGCCAATGGAAAGAGCTCTGCCGAAAATGGCTCCAGGGACTCGGCTTCACAATAATCTGAATAGAGCTCCAGACCGCCTGCCTCACGCAACCTTGCCAGACACGTATAACACCAAACATTCTCATGACGCCTACCTCCCCAGCCTTGGAAATTTTAGCGCCGGCCGGCAGTCGCGACGCCTTGGAAGCCGCCTTGCAAGCAGGCGCTAACGCCGTCTATTTCGGCCTCAAACACCTCAACGCCCGCCGCGGCGCCGCCAACTTCAGCCCGGAAGAGCTCCCAGAAGTCGTCCAGCGCGTGCACGATGCCGGCGCCAAGGCTCATTTGACGCTCAACATCGACATTCACCAGCGCGAGCTCGGCCTGGCCGCCCGTACTCTCGCCCTTGCGGCCGAAGTCGGCGTTGACGCTGTCTTAGTCCGCGACCCCGCGCTGCTGGCCCTGCGCCCGCATTTTCCTCAGCTGGCCTTTCACTTCAGCACCCAGGCTGCTGTCACCACCTCAGCCGGCATGGAAGCAGCCAAGGTCCTGGGACTATCCCGAGTCGTTCTGGCCCGCGAACTGAGCCAGACGGAAATCGCAGCGGCAGCCGCCACGCCAGGCATTGAGACCGAAGTCTTTATCCAGGGTGCACTTTGTTTTTCCTGCTCTGGACGCTGCCTTATCTCCAGCTGGTGCGGCGGCCGCAGCGGCAACCGC
>Ga0209723_1002228_pt1 | contig 26675 bp, 21 predicted proteins | sample BiotimSIPDNA_2_FD_185750 | JGI IMG/M metagenome (GOLD analysis project Ga0209723, IMG submission 185750) | Anaerobic biogas reactor microbial communites from Washington, USA - Biogas_R2 time_0 SIP DNA (SPAdes) (version 2) | ecosystem: Engineered > Bioreactor > Anaerobic > Unclassified | place...
TGGTTTCCACCACAAATTTCTTCTTCAGCCATAGCCTCTTCTGGAAATTTTCCAACTGTTCCAGGAAAGCAATGATTTTCAGGGCAATCTTTTTGATGACTTTTACTTTAGACATGGATTGCTGGAAATACAAGGGGGGCCTGTTTTCAATGTCATCTATAAATAGAATTTCATTCTTTATATAGAAATCCAGTTCCCTTCTTAAAAAGCCTCCCAGATCCTTATGAATGAAGTAGTCAAAAGTGTTTCTGGCTGTATAGTCATTGATGTGTTTTTCAATCAAAGTTCGCGCTGGATTGGATTCTGTCGGAGCAGGAGCGAAGATCTCAATATATTTTTTTATAGGATCTTTATCTGCATTTTCTTTTATAAAATCAACCGCTGCTTCATTCAGCTTTGCCTGTTTACCGGGATTTATCTTATAGTGAAAATGGAAGATCAGTTCACCATTTTCTTCACAAACAGGTTTATCTTCACACAATATAAATCTTCTTTCTTTGCCGCTTTCTTCTTTATTGTTGTTCTGTTCGGTACTGGCATCAATGATTTTAAAATGCACTTTTTGTCCCGAAGGAAGGACAAAAGTATAATCACGAAAATATTCCGTGGTCTTTATATAATACTGGTCAGCATTTGCCCAGTGAAGTTTGACTTCTTCCCCTTTATAGGGGATGGCATATGTTCCATCTTTGTAACGCGGTCTGGACATAAAATCGCCATTATCATAATAGCGGCTGAAGAAAGATACTAAATTTGAATAGACTTCCTGTTCCAAAGCCTCTATATCAACTGAATCAGATAGTTCCTGCTGCAGTTCTTTATACTTTGGTGATGTTTCAGGCTCTACTCCTGCGTCTTCTAAAGTTTTTCTTAAATTCTTAAGTTGTTCTTCAATACGGAGTCTATCAACGGAGGTATATTCTGCAAAGGCTTCTTTGACCTGGGGCAATAGGTCCTTATCCAGAAATTCCTCTACTTCTGCCCTTTTCTGATTCATGATTCGGTAAATGCCAAAATCCAGATCAGCCTGATCCATTTGAAACATTTCCTGCAAAAGCGCTTTTAATTTAGAATAATTATCTTTCATGTTCGTCCTCCCCTTACAATTGGATTTATACGATATGGAAGCGCAAATAAAACAGCACTTCATGTTTGGTCTGACTGGCCAACTTTTGTTCAATTTCTTTTATTAAATGATCTCGTTTCTCCACAATTTCGTCTTCTAAATCGAATATTTGCTGTCTCTGGCGGCGTAATATACGATTGAGTTCCTGTATTTTTTTCTCACATTCCAACTGTTCTTCAATACTTATAGCATTTCTAGCCTGACGGTTCATTGACTTAATCTTCGCCCTGGTATCTTTCAGTTCCTTTTCAGCACCCAAAACCATATCATCTGCCCATTTTTCAAGGCGGTCTCTTTCTTGTTGGAAATGCCTGTTGTTTAATTCCATAGATCTATTTAGCCTGCCCTGTGCATGAGTTCTGGCGTTTATATCCAATCGGTTTTTATGTTCCTCCGGGATAACAAAATCATGGTATGTAATTCCTCTTGTCTGGAATAAGCGTTCACAGAATTCCTGATCCAAAACCTGTCCTTCATCTGTATAAGCATTAAAGAGCAGATAATCCTCATGTTCAAGTGATTCAATGCTAAGTTTAGATAGCACCAGATAACCGCTTTTTCCTTTCATTTCTTCGATGATTGAAATTTTAGTGGGGTGATTTGATATATCAAAGGATAATTCTGCAGGCGATGTGGCTTGCATAAGCCCCCGCTCAAGTACATATTTACCCAGTGGATGTGATAATCGATACAAATTGGCTTTACTATTGTGCGCTCTGCCTTTCGTAATCATCATATAGTTTCCAATATTGATTCCTTTAGAGGGTGCTTTTAATAATTTGAAAGACAGTTCTTCATCATTAAACTCGGCTTGTCCATTCAGTATGAAGCGGGTAAGCTGCCAAAATTGATATCCTACTCTATCCAGATAATACTGTGTTCTGTCTAACTGCATTTTTAAGCGTTGATGAACATCTTCATCGAAGTTTTCCAGCAATGCAGATCTGGTTTCCGCCATGCGTGAATTGATTACTTCTTCCATTTCATTTTGCAGCACTGTAAAAGCAGTTTCTATTTCTTCCGGAGTTCGACATTGCTGATAGATATTCAATATTTTTCTTTCAAAATCTACTCCTGATTCAATGGTACCCAATACTTCATCTGAAGCTCCGAAAACTCCGTTAAACAGATTAAACTTTTCCTGCAGCAATTGGTAAACTCTTTGATCGGCTCTGTTTGTATCGTTTAAAAAGTTTATAACTACTACATCATGCTCCTGCCCATAGCGGTGGCAGCGGCCAATCCTTTGCTCGATACGCTGAGGATTCCAAGGTAGATCATAATTTATCACCAGCGAGCAGAATTGAATATTCATTCCTTCGGCTGCGGACTCAGTCGCAATCATGATCTCTGCTTGATCTCTGAAATACTCAAGGAGGGCCAACCGCTTATCAGCCGTTTTGGAACCGCTGACTCTGTCTGTTCCTTGATTGTTTATTATCCATTGGTCGAATATTTTCTTTGACATGGGATCGGCATTTGTTCCATTGAAAAGTATAATTTTACCTTTGTAATCAGTAGCTTCCAAATACTGATATAAATACTCCTGGGTTCGCCTGGATTCAGTAAAAATCAATGCCTTACGATTGGCACCCATTTTTTCCATCTCAGCCATTCCCACTTCCAATGCTGTCAATAAAGCTTTGCTCTTGCTGTCGATATCAATGTTTTTTGCCAGTGAGATAAACTCATCCAATTCGGCGATTTCTTTATTAAGCTTTTCTATATCAAAAATCTTTGGTTTATTATCATCCTGGTTATCATCGGTACTTTCATCAATTTCAGTATCATATTCTGCTTCATCTTCAAGCAGATCTGTCTCCATTTCTTCCAGATCGATAATTTCTTCGGCAATATATTCTGTTACATCCAAACCCTTCTTTAGCTTTATAAGCCTTTCTCTTATAGTCATTAATGTGCCAGCAATGGCATGAGAAGAAGAAGCCAGTAATTTCCATAAAATAAGTGTTGTTAGTGTTCTTTGTCTGGAAGGAATGGCATAATTGTCTTCCCGCTGCAGAAACTTTGCAATGGATTCATATAAATCCTGTTCTTCTTTACTGGGTCTGAAAGGAGTGGTTATAGCTCTTCTTTCCGTAAACCTGACATATTGAAGGACCTGCCTTCGCAAAGTTCGCTGACAAAAATAACTCAAACGTTCACGCAGTTCTTCAATATTGCCATCGTTGATATACTGACTGCGGAAAGATTTTATATCTCCGAATATATATTCATCTATGATGGTTGAAAGGCCATATAGTTCCAACAATGAATTCTGTAATGGGGTTGCAGTAAGCAGCACTTTTTTACGATCTTCTAAAGCCCATTTTATTGATTGCCCCATACGATTACTGGGACGGTATGCATTACGTAGTTTATGCGCTTCATCTATGATTACTGCATCCCAAGCGATACTACGTATATCATTTTTCATTCTGCTGGCAAAATTGATGGATGTTATTATTATTGTATTTGCATCAAAAGGATTGTTGTTGCCATCCTGGATACCTCTATTATAGGTTCTGCTGTCTAAAATCAATGTAGGCAAATTAAATTTCTCTTCCAGCTCTATGCTCCATTGTTTTCGTAAAGAAGCAGGGCAAATAACCAGTAAGTGGCGTTTCCTTTCAGCCCAAAGCTGGCAAATTACCAGACCTGCTTCAATTGTTTTGCCCAGGCCAACTTCGTCAGCAAGAATTACACCTTTGGACAAGGGAGATTTAAAAACAAATAAAGCGGCTTCCACCTGATGTGGAGTTAAATCGACACTTGCATCAAAAAGTGACAAAGATAGTTTATCTACATCTTCACCAGATGTTCTGCGCATCAATTCATGAGAGTAATAGCATGCATGGTATGGTGTGCTCATTCTTGCATTATCCTCCAATTAAAGAAGAAAAACAATTTGACTGCAATCCTCTAAACCGAAAGCAGGAAAAGCCGAAGGCACTGACTATATGCACATATATGTCATTGGCCGATGCTTTTCAAAAAGGCATAATATTTGATTCTGTTCATTTAGACAAAATCCTCTAATTTTGAATATATTGGAAGGGCTTATGCCATTATATGTTGAAGTAGTAAATATGTTTGAGTTTCGGGGGAATGTTAGCTGGATATATGCCGTGCAAGCGGTGTAAACCATAAAGGCTTGAATCTTATGAAACTAATGAATTTGACAGTAACCGGGTTTAGTATAAATATTGTTCTTAAAACCTAGTGGTAGACAACAAAAAGAATGTCAGATTGTTGGCCATGTTAGCCATAGCTTATGCTATCTTCGCCTAAAAGGAACGTGATAATATAATGAGTAGAATAATTGATATGCTGCAAGATTTAACACAGCAAGGATATTCGACTGAAGACATAAAAAAAGCTGTTGTTGATACGCTTTCCCCATTCTTTGACCATCCAGAGAAAGCTTCCCTATATTGGACAAGTAGTGAATTACTTTCTGTGTTTGAGTTTATGATTAGATACCACTATGACCAAGAATTTAAGGATGGATTTTCAGAGGTCTTGTCTTTATATAAAGCTGCAATAGCGTGCGATGAGAACCAAACCTTGTCCATCATTTGTGATACTCTATTTGATTTTTCACAAAAGTGCAGGCCGAAGGCGCCAACTATGCCCAGTCTGCCTATCAATCTTTTACCTATGGCACTGCTACCCTTAAAATACTGACAGGCCATGAATACTGGGAAGATATCAATAACTATTCGGTAGTCTGCAGACTGGATACTGGCGATATTGAATTTTTGTTTATGGGAGACGCTGAAAGTCCGGTGGAGTCAAATCTATATGAAGATTTGTCAGCAGAAGTTCTGAAGGTCGGCCACCATGGCAGTACATCTTCCACCAGTGACAGTTTCCTTGCCAGGGTTAACCCTAAAGCAGCAATCATCTCTGTAGGAGCGGATAATGATTATGGCCACCCATCTAATGAGGTATTAACCAGGTTACAGTCAGCAGGAGCCAAGATCTATCGCACAGACGAACAGGGTACCATTACCGTTACCGTTACTACTGATGGCGGCACATACAGCATCAACACTGAACCCAGTACATCAATATCAGCTTCAGTTATCCCGGTGGTGAAATCAACTAAATATATTGGGAACAAGAATTCAAAGAAGTTCCACCGATCAACTTGTAGCTCACTGCCTATTCCATCCAACCAGGTTATATTTAACTCCAGAGAAGCAGCCATCTCAGCCGGTTATGTGGCATGTAAGAAGTGTAATCCATAAAGGAGGTGTCGAAATGGTGAAATCAATAGGAGTTGTAAGAAAACTAGATCAGCTTGGCCGCATTGTCATACCGATGGAGGTAAGACAAGCCAAAGATATTAAACATGATGATCCAGTTGAGATTCTCACAGACGATGAAAAAATTGTTCTTAGGAAATATGAACCCGCCTGCATATTCTGCAATAATGCAGAAGATCTGATCAATTATCAAGGGAAAAAGGTTTGTAATAACTGTATAAATGAATTGCGAAGCAAGCCAGGGAGGTGATTTGATGGATTTTTATTTTATGTCCCCGCTGCTAAATATAGTACTGCTAATCATCATCATGGCAATGTTGATGGTTTACCGCAAACAAGAAAGTAACTATCGCGCGCAGCTGATAGGCAAAATTGATCGGCTGGTAGACAAAATGGATAGGCTGATAGAATTGCTGGAAAGAAAATAGACAGTTAAAATCATATTTGTAGAAATATATTTCGGACAGCTATTGAATTTCATAGATTAAGGAATATCCGATGTTTGAACATAATAATTTACAGTCGATTATACAGTCGTTTGCTGAAAAATACTCAAAAATAGATAAAAATATGTAAAATGCATAATGTTGCTGAAAGCCTGAAGTTATTGGAATCAAAAGGTATTCAATAACACTTAAAAAACATAATACCCGGACTTCAAATCCAGTTTGCGCCGTAGTGATCCTGCGGTGGGTGAGTTCGATTCTCACACGCTTCCGCCAGCGATATATAGGCATTATTGGTGATTCCAAGATGCTGTAGACTATATATAATTGTTGTTGATAAAAATAAGTTTACAGTCGATTTTACAGTCGATGCAAAAAAACCCCCCTCCCAGGCGTAATACCTGAGAGGGGGGTTTATGTTTGAAGGATTAGAAATTTAGTAGTTCATTAAGTTTATTGGAAGCTTCCCGCTGTACCTTTTCTTGTACATGGCTATAAGTATCGGCGGTTAGGTTTATCGTGGAGTGCCCAAGCCGATCACTGACGACCTTCAGATGGACTCCTAGTTCAAGTAGCATAGTCGCATGCCCATGGCGCAAATCGTGAAATCGAATTACCGGCAGACCAGCTTTCACTGTAGCTTTTTTAAACTGATCAGATATAGACTGTGGATAATAAGGTTGGCCAAATTCATTACAAAATACTAGTTTCAGCGGGTTGAATTCAGGTTTTTCCTTGGAGGTAGTATCTTTATGTTTTCCGTTCCATAAAAGCTTTTCTTGCGCCTGAGCCTTTTTTAACTCTAGCAGGGAGTTTATAACAAAAGCGGGAAGGGTAATGGTTCTTTTACTTAATTGAGTTTTGGGCTCACTGAATATACAGGCACCTTTGATCTTGATATATGTTCTTCTAACGGTAAGGGATTGCTTTTCAAAATCTATATCTGACCACTGTAGTCCTAGGATTTCTGATCTTCTGAGACCAGTACCAATGGCCAGCACGTAAAAGGGGAATAATCTGTCACCTTTGACACTGGCAAGAAATAGTTTGGTCTGCTTAACCGTCCATGGGTTCACTACATGCCTGATCTTTTTGGGTTTCTTGACTGCCCTACATACGTTATGGCCCAGGAGTCCGTTATTTACAGCCTGATTCAGGGCCATGTTAATGACACAAAAAATATGCTCAACCATACGCGGCGATAAACCCGGATTATTTTTTCCCCGCCGTCTGCCACTTTTTGACTTCTGGTTTAACATTTTTTGAACATGATGTGTTTTTAATTCCTTCAGGGTAAGCTTGCCAAGGCTTGGTTTTAGATGAGCGTTAGCAATATAGACATATGTTTCATAAGTATCCTGCTTAACGCTATTCTTTTTATAAGTCACCAGGAATTCATCTAACCATTGGCTGACCGTAATTTGACCAGACTGAGGCATTATCCCTTTTTCTATTTCAGCTTCAAAGAGTTTCTTCTTCTTGGCAACGTCCTTCTGGCTTTTTCCATAAAAATATTGTATTTTCCTTTCACCTGTTTCCGTATCGATATACTTGCTGTATCCAGCCCATGAGCTATCTTTCAAAGGATATATGGACCCTTCACCATGAGCTCGTTTTGCTTTGTTCTTATTACTAGTTTCTTTCATTTTAATAAAACCTCCTTTAAATAAGGCGTTGAATAGAGGGAAGAATCCTCTATATCAAGTCGTTATTTGTTGAATACGGCTGCGCCGCTATACTTTCAATGGCACTTGGTGGAATCACAATTCGTCTTTCGCCTAATCTTACATAAGGAATGGTTTTCTTTTTTATCAGCTTTCTAACCAGACTTTGGCTGACGCCCATAGTGTCGGCAAATCTTTTTACAGAATACCACTGCTCTTCCTGAAATTTGTCTTTGTCCATATTTTTCCCCTCTTTACTGGAATAAGAATTCTGTCTCCCACTCGTACATGTGGGATACTGCCACTCATGATCAGTTTTATTTCTTTCCATTGTATAAATCCTCCTTAAGAATTAGATTCTGGTAGCCTGTATGTCCACTTATAATACTAAAGGTCCCTGACAGGCCCTTTAGGGTGTCCTACGACTACCTCATGAATAAGCACCTTCCTTTAGCTCTTTAATTATCTTAATCGGCGGATATTAACTCTTTCAGCGAATATGCAATTATATATCCTTTATATAATTAAATTCCGGAAAATGAAAGTGCACAGCCAATATTTTTTCGCTACTCCTCCAAATATCTTTCTAAATCAATGATTCATTCTTTCCTGAAAATCTTTTGTGCTTTAAGCTGGCATCCAGTGGTATTACCTATATGAAAGCAAAAATAAACAGGAGCTTAAGCTTCTAAAACGTGAAACAGCCATGGAATTGGTCAATTGGCAATGACTCCCGACATTAAAGGAAATCAAACAGAAAGGGCGCGATTTTTATGCAAAAAAGTAGGTTTTCTAAAGTCATCCCTGGAGAATGGGACTCTCTGCCAGATGTTTTTGGCGTAGCGGAACTAGCTCAGTTTCTTGGGATCGGGATGACGACGGCTTATGAACTGGTTAATAGTGAGGGTTTTTCAATATTCCGGGTTGGCAGGAATATCAGGATCACCAAAGCTGGTCTCCAGGCATGGATCGAAATGCATTCCTCTTGATTCACATGTTTTCTTAATTTCTGTTGTCTCTTTTTAAAAACAAACTCTGTATATGCCTATATTGCTTAATTAAGAGTGATTTTAGCTACACATATAGCAGGAGAAAAAAATGATAGATAAAACGAAGTTAAAATATAAAGTAGATATCCCCATTACAGTTCTGAACTCAGGTTATTGGAAACAGGGGTATTACACTCCTAAACCTAAGCTAAAGAACAATAAAAGGAACAAACGATATCGGTATGTTTCCTCTTATACTGCAATTAACAGGAATAATAGACTATCTCTTAAAAAGTATATTCCATATTACATTTACATCGGAAATAAGAAAGTAGACATCATCTACTGGCCTGAATCTCAAAACCTTTATATCAAAGGAAGATTAGTCAACTTCTCTAAAAAGTCCAATAAAGTGACTACCATTGGTGATTATTACGCCAAGGGCTATATAGACCATGATTATCAGTATAACCCTATCCCCGGTAGCCTAAACGAACTGTTCGATGAAATAAATCTCCTGCTATACAAGATCACTGGATTACACCTTAATGTTTTAGACTTTATCCCTATGAATTATGAACTGACTATTGATCTCTGGGTTTCCCAGTATGTTTCAGCATATATAACTATGTTCAATATGGTCTTTAAAGACAGGGCGGATAAAAGATATGTTAATTATGCAATTGAAAATGACCTCCTTGAGTCTTCTTTCTATGTCAAAACTGCTACAGATTATAGTATAAATGCCAAACGAAATTATATAGCCAACTTCTACAATAAAGAAGATCAACTTTTATACCAACAAAACCATGATCAGTTTACTGTTCATAGAGAGGATATTATAGCAGCCCAAGGCATTCTCAGATTAGAAGCGCAGTGTTTTGGTAGGTTTTCCCGCTCAACCTTTAATAAACACAACAAAGATTATAAGGAACGGACTCTTAGAGATTTACTAGATCCAGATTTTATTGAAAGTGTATTAAAAGATATGATTTTAAACCTCCTTGGAAAAGAGATAACCAGTGATTTCTACAATTACCATGCTGCCAAAGACAGAATTGATGCCTCTGATCTTCCCACTAAAGACAAAAAGAAACTGTATGACTATATTTTAAAATTCAGTCGTAATCAGCTTTCAGGTATGAAACCTCATAGAATCCGTGAGTGTCGGAATTTGCTGTCTAGTATTGGAATTCATTATTATTTAATTCCCAAAGATATGGCGATAGACCATCTGCCATCAGTGCTGACACTGCTAGAAGATAAAGTCAATGAGATTAAAGAGCAGCATGCAACTGCTTCCATACCCCAGGAGGATGTTGTAACCGATGCCCTGGATATGCCTGAAACAAATAATCATTTCGACTTTATGCCTTCCCATTTCCCGCTATACGCTTATGAATCAAATGCAGTTTCCCCCATAAAGGATGATTTAGCTGAGATTCTAAATGAAATTGAGTTCATTGGACAAGCCTTGCCTGATCAATTCTCACTTTCCTATGCTACAAGATTTGCCAGGAGATATAGGGACGGCCCCCTTGCCTATGCCATATTCCCAGTTGAAAACTATTTTGCCGCCAAAGCAGAATGCCATATTTCAGGCATTTATAAGAATCGTTATGGATAAATCTGCACTTTAGTATACTAAAGCGTTTTCTTCATAGTATTATACAAATGAGGATGTATCGGCTTTTTTAAGAAGAAGTAAATAATGAAAGGACCGATTTTATATGACTCCAGAGTTACAATATATTTATCTTGGATATTCAGCAGCTGTAATTACATTCTTGGTTTTAAACAGCATAATAAATAGTTGAAATCAGTACAAAAAATATCAACACATATTTGTGCTGATGCAATTAATTTCGTCATGTTGACCGTCCGGGCTTTTATATATATCAAGGCCCATCACTAAAAAGCTGAACATTCACATCATCAAGTATTACCCAAACATTTTCCGCTATTCTATTTCTATAAGCCTCAATTCTAAGCCATATTTGCCCTTTACTATCAAGCTGTGCTTCTAATATTGTAAAATTTGATTCCTTTGTGATATTTCCTAAAACCGTGTTGCTGTTAAAATCTCTATAAACAGGCGTTCCTTCGCTTGTTATTATAGAAAGATCAACAATATATTTATACCTATTTTTCTTTTGTATCTCTAATACCCCATCAAGCTCGTTATAATCGATTTTGGTATAAGTATCATCAAAGAATTTCAGTTGATCTCCTACTAATTCAATATTCACCACATAAGGAAAGAAAGGTTCTCCTGCCGAAGGAATGAAAGTCAACTCGCCTTCATAACTACCTGTGCCCTTAAAAGTAATTTCTCCATCCATAGATTCACTCCCGTCATAATACTCCCGGTATGCATTTGATTCTATGATGATTACATCCCTTTCGCCCTTCCAGATTCCCACAATATCTTGCACGGTTAAATTCTCATCTCTGAGGACAGAATCATTTAGAATCAATGTTCTCGATATAAACTTTGATGGTTTATCAGCCATTGCTTGATCTGTATCATGATCATAATAATCTACGATTATTTTTCCATCCGTTACAGTCACATCTGACACTTGAATACGGTCTCCCAATGATACTTCATTGCTGGTCACGTTTTTACCATTAAGATAAACTGCGATACTCTGGAAGCTACCAGACCCCCCACCATTATATATGGGAAAAACAATCACATCATCCAGGCCATCATTATTTACATCGGCAATAACAGCATCATAGATACGAAGAGAATAACCGTCGTATAATCCATATTCATTTTGCTCAAATTTCTCATAGTAACCATTTTCCAGTTTAATTCCGGAGTAAGCTGCGTTGAAGGCTTTATGCCTTAATTTTTCCATTTCTGTTTGAACTATAGCTGTCTCTGGTGTTCGAAGTGTTTTTAAACTCTTATTCCTTTTAATACTAAACAAGTTGCCGTTCGATAAATATAACCATCCATCGGCATAACTTAAAGAACAAAATCCTGAAAGATCGCTTATCTTTGTACGGTCACTACCATCTGTATGAATTCTGTAAAGGCCATAACTATCATTGACAAAGTCATAAACAGTAAAGTAAATCCAGTTTCTGACTAGCCTTATTGAATTTACTTGATCACTACTTAGTTTGACAGCTTCAGTCCCGTCTATTTTTCTTTTATAAATACCTCGGTCTTCTCCATTGCAATAATATGTCCATTTCCCATCCGTATCAACGCTATGCTCATCATATTTCATTATTTTTTCGCCCACTGAATTCTGATAAATTTCTAGTTCTTTATCAATTATTTTTGTTCGATTGCTTCCATCAGTTTTAATCTTATAAATACTATAGTTATCACTGGCGTTGACATAGTAAATCCATTCATTTTCTATACTCAAGGGTATTGATTCATCATCATTTAATCTGGTGCGTTCGCTACCATCGGTACGAATTTTATACAGCGCTTTATTAAAGCCACAACAGTTATAGAAAATCCATTCCCCAGATAGGATTATATTTTCAGTTGTATCAAGACTTAACCTGATACAGTCACTGCCATCTGTTCTTATTTTGAATAAATTGCCCTCAACAAAATAAATCCAATCATCCTGTGCAGCTAAATTTGTATCACTGGTAATCTGATTCTGTTTCAAACCGAATAGATCGAAATAATAGGCTGCGGCTATCCCTATTGCCAAAAAAGCTATACAAACCCAAATCCATTTATTTTTCTTTTTTTTGGGCATGTCTTGATCTATAATTTCGGATGTTTCTAGACTTTCTATATTTGATATTTCAGATTCGTTATTAGCTAAACTATTATCATATGGTTCTTCAGTCTTTACTGCTTCATAAGGAATCACATTTTCCGTTTCGGCAACATTGTTCCCGCATCTCTTACAGAAATTATCCTCATCTTTCAGTTGCAACCCACACTGGTCACAGTATTTCATAGCGCTGCCCCCCTTTAGCACGCATAAGAATGTAAATTTAGCGATTAATGCTTTTAATCAACTATCTGCCGCTCCGTACCGTCGGTACGCATTTTGTAGAGCTGATAATCTTCTCTGCTATTCAAATAATAGATCCAGTCACCCGCTATGTTGATACAGCAAGAATTATGGTCATTCAGTTTAGTTCTCTCTGTACCGTCGGTGCGCATTTTATAGAGCTTACCCTCATCGCTGCTATTTGAATAATAAATCCAGCCACCCTCTATGTTCATGTACGAAGATTTATCGTCACTCAGTTTAGTTCTCTCTGTGCCGTCGGTGCGCATTTTGAAGATCTTAAAACCGAAGGGGGGTAAAAACTCATGTGAAAACCTCGCATTATAGCTGTTATTCAAATAATAAATCCAGTCGCCCACTACATTGATATTACAAGCCACATCATCATTGAGTTTAGTCTTCTCCGTACCGTCGGTGCGCATTTTACAGAGTTGATAATCGCTGTCATTCAAATAATAAATCCAGTCGCCCACTACATTGATCTCTATAGATGCATCGTCATTCAGTTTAGTTATCTCCGTACCATCGGTGCGCATTTTATAGAGCTTACCCCCATCTTTAAGATTTGTATAATAAACCCAATCGCCCGCTACATATATATACCAAGAAGCATCTTTACTCAGTTTAGTCTTCTCCGTGCCGTTGGTGCGTATTTTGTAGACTTTACCATCGTCGTCGAGATTCCTATAATAAACCCAGTCACCAGCTATGTTTATAAACTTGCAGCGGTCGTCATTGAGTTTAGTCTTCTCCGTACCGTCGGTTCGCATTTTATAGAGTGTACTCACATCACTGCTATTTGAATAATAAATCCAGCCATCTTTTTCCGAAATAACTCCATAATTGTTTAAGTTTCCGGCTGTGTTGCCATGCTCAATTGATTTTGGCCATATGGCAAACACACCCGTCAGAACAATAATAGCGAGCACACAGATGATAACTTTGCTTTTCAGGCTTGATCCAGTCAATTTGGAACTGTGCACCAATTCCTCTTCAGTACCCTTTGTATTTTCTTCATAACCAACTGCTTGACTGCCGCAGTTCGAACAAAACCTGTCCTCGTCCTGCATTTGTTTTCCGCATTGGCTACAGTATTTCATGGTTTTCTCCCCCCCCGCTTTTTTTCGAATGACACTTTCCTCGTTTCAGCTATAAATTACGTTTGCCATACCTCATATCCTGACCAAACGTATATTCATCATAATTATCTATAAAATAACAAAATTATTAGTATTACATCCCAGGTATAAACATTAAAAGTAGTTGTTTGTGCTTCATCATACATAATCAGCTCTTATATACATAATTCAGACAATAAAACTAAATTCCTGCAGATTAGACCAAATTTTGTGAGAATTTTGAAATGGGCAGTTTTCAGTCATACCCAGGACCTATTGCTATGCAGTCGCAATCAGAGATTCTTCGACCTTAATAATAAATCGCACCGCCAGCTCAACCTCATTTAACAAAGCTCCGATGTTCTGGATCGTCTTAACCGGATCCCCCCCGCTGTAGCTTTGCATGTATTTCCATCCCTGATAGATGCAGCCTTCATAACCATAAAGCTCACACAAGATGCAGGCACTCATTTCAGCAACTATTTCTTGTTGCGGGTCTTGTCCAGGCTTCAAGCCTTTGATCTTATGATGAGCTAGGTGGGCCAGCTCGTGAAAGAAGACATCCACATCGTGGCTGTATAAAGTAATTTCTCCGTTTGTACTGAACGAGCCATATGCTATATTATCGAATGGCTTGTAAGATATACTGCAACCCAGGAATTCAGCAACATCAGTTAAAGGAGGGAGGATAGGAGGCTTGTAATCAAGCGTGGGTAATACTTCTCCTTCTGTGTCTTCATACCTGAAAACAGGTACCAGCTTAAAGCCTCTTAAGATGCTTTTATCCTCTGTGATTACATAACCAGTGCCCGGGTCAATTTTCTTTTCAGTCATTTTGGTAATGATAGGAGCAAAGATATAGATAGCCCGGGCCCCTTTCTTCACACTTCTCTTAACCTGCTGCCACTGTCTGAAACCTCTGGCATCATCGGTCCCTGATAGCCTCATTATCATCTGGTTAGTAATACTCCATTTATCAGAAGGTCTTCCATCTCCCTTCATACGGTTGATGATGGTTCTGCTTAAAGCAGGCGGGAAGTCCTGGCGGGAGAACATGTCTATAAGTTTTTGTGAAGCCTCTTTAATACGTTCATCGTTCATTATATACACCCCCTTACATTTGGTTTTGTTCCCTTAAACTGCAGTAGATGCTGTCACCAATTATGATGTGGTCGAGGAAGTCGATGCCCATAATTTTTCCGACTTCTACCAGGCTTTTTGTGAGCTCGATATCTTCACGGCTGGGGCTTGGATCGCCGCTTGGATGATTGTGCAGACCGATGATACTACATGCACTACGAGTAATGGCGGGCTTGAAGACTTCCCGGGGATGAATAAGAGCCCCATACAAACCACCAACAGCGATGGTTTCTTCACAGATCAGATGATTTTTGCGATTAAGGTAAACGCACTTAAAGATCTCGCGATCCAGGTATCTCATCTGGGGCATATAGTGGGCCGCCACAGAAGCAGGGGAAATGAAAGCTATGTTTTGCTTCGGGGGTGCAGAATAGATCTTCTTGGCCAACATCATGGCAGCCAAAAATTGTTCAGCTACTCCGCCGTCCATACCTTCGATCTGTTCAAGCTCCTGTATGGTGAGTTCAAGGATATCCTGTATCGAATTAATTTTACTGACTATTTGTTTTACTACTGAGCTGTCAGGGCTTTCCTGCAGACTTAAGGACAATAATTCGTATTCAGACATTAAACGATAATCGAGATTCATATGATCAAACTCCTTTCTCTTTTAACAAAAAAAGCTGCCCCAGAAACAAAATTTTCTTTCTGGAACAGCTCTGAATAGTTTGGTAATGGGTTTTCATCTCTGTAATATAAAACGTGGCTTAAAACGCAAAATAGAACCTCTGTTTGTTCATCACTCCTTTTCATAAAAAAATGGGAGGCCGAAGCCCCCCTTGAACGATTAATGTGGTTTTGATATGCTAATCCTAAAGTTAAGTGCTTGCTCTAAGGAAAGGTCTGCAGCCCCTCTGCAGCCTTTCGCTTTTCTGAGCAAGCCATTATCAATCCTCCCTTCATTTTGGGCATAAAAAAACAGCCTCTTTTCGGCTGTGGCCCTGTCTTTTGCATATCTTTTATTATCCGTTTAGCTGCGACTTATAGATTCGAGATACTGAATAAAGTCTGAAGCCTGTTTGCTGTTGAGCTGTTTACTATTTTCTACCCCATAGCGGTCAAGCATCAGTTCCCTTGCGGCTTCAGACGGTAGACCTATCTCTTTTGCCAGATAGTAGATCTTACCCAGTTGTTTTTCAGAAGCCGGCTTGCTTTGCTTTGGCTTTGTTTGCCCTTCTGGTTTGCTTGTACCGGGCTTAGCTTCAAGAAAGACCGGCTGAGTATTAGGCTTTTCAGGTCTTATTTCCATATCCTCGATATCCTGAGTGAAAATGGCTGAAGATCTGGTTGCGGAGAGCACTGCATCAACGAGTGCCCTTTTCTTAGCCATTTTAAGAACGGTGTTGGATATTGTATATCCGTCCTGTTGTTTATATTTCTTCTCCAATGAGTTGCAGGAGCCGATGCCTTCAGCCTCTATATGGCCTGTCCTTTTATTGATCAGGGTAGCTTTGACTTCGTAGGCGAACATGCCTTTTTCCCAGTCAACCACACGGTCGATAACTGCAATTTGTTTCGAAAAACCAAAGATATCACATAGTTTCTCTGCTCCTGGTTTGAACAGGCTGGGCTTATTGACATCAGGAATATACCCGAAGTCAACACCGGGGACCATCATTTCAGCAACGAACTTTTGCAGCAGGAAAATACGTTCTTTAGCTTCAGCAAGAGTAATAGCAAAGTCGGGGACAACATCAACAGTGTTATCAGGCAGACTTTCTACGACTTCTGGATCTATGGTTTTGTTTCCGTTAAGTTTTTCCCATTGGTTTTGCAGTTTTGATTCTAAATTCATACTCATGATTCATTCCTCCTTTATTTCACTGTAAAACGACGATACGACGAGGTTTTGATGAACTCAACAGCGATTTCAGGATGAGCCGCTTTCAATGCCTTACTGTCCAAACGCTCACTGTTCATAGTCTTCCAGGTGACCGTTCTTCCCTGTATCAACCCGACTTCACTGTCACCCAACAATTCCTTGAGATGATTAGCTGCCTCCTCCTTTTTTAAAGCAGCATCTTTCTCTTCTCTCTGAAATTGTTCAAACTGCTGGACCCATTTATAAGAATCCACTGGCAGGTCGATGATCGATTTGGGTTTGCTCTCAGGATAGAGCCTGTTAAGCAGTTCGGTGGAGGCAGGAGATCCATCTATCTCAGGAGCCACACCTGTTTCGACCAGTTTCCAGAAGCGGCTCTCCATTTGAATGAGAAGGTCGATAATCCCTTCATCTCTTTCAATCAATCTCCACACAAACTGATTGCCTCCAATCAGAACCGCGACCCAGGCAAAAGAAAGCCCCGTTACTGCCATATAATGCTGAACCTGCAACTGGTATTCTTCGGGCACGCCCTGTTCCCATTCTGCTGCTCGATAAGCACTGGCCGTTTTGGCCTCAAATATGCCATCGCCGCCTAAATTTGGATCAGTAACTATACCATCTAAATTGGCCTGCATAAATTTGAACCTTTTATGCTGAAGTATGGCATTGACCTGTCTGATCTTGAATCCCGTACGATCAGCAAATTCCTGCCGGATAATAGGTTCCATAATGGTTCCCCAATAAGCGGCTTCTCCAGCAGGTTTGGGCTCAATCTGGCCTGTCTTATCCAGCCATACTTCCATAGGAGATCTCCATTTGCTTAGCCCACAGACGGCAGCCACATCGCTGCCTCCAATCCCTCTCCTGCGGTACTCCAGCCATTCCTGATACTTCATGTCTTTCGTAGATACCAGTACATTTGCATTCATCTGCAACACTCCTTCCTAAAATGGGGCATCTTCAGCTTGTTCATTTCTTCTGCTACGGCAGTAGATATTTACTTGCCCAAACAGTTGTAGTTCCAGAATTGAGATCCGAGAGAGTAAATTTGCCAGCATCTGCATGGCTGCAGGGCTTAGCTGCTCTCTGCTTTGCAGTTTGTCTGCGAGGGCTGTTAGATCTGCATACTGCCTTGATAGACTGGTCATGTTCTTTGCCATAATGTCACCTCCTTTCTAATGGGAATGCCTCTCACCGTTCCTGTCTTCTCTGTTAAAAATGGGCATAAAAAAAAGCAGGTCCGAAGACCTGCCATTTTATCGGTTATTGTAGAGGGGGGTGGGTTCATTAGGAATTTCCTGGAACCACCCTATACTACCCTATATCCCACCGAAAATATTTAAACTGTTTTTCCTTTATCTCTGCCTCTGGTCATCTGGTTCATCTCTGCTCCATAACGGGAAATAAAATCATTGAATGTTTGTGTATCACAATTTTCTTTTACATAGTTAAATAATTCATCAAGCATTTGAGTTAAGGCAAGAGCCGTGGCCAGCGCTATGTTAGGATTATGAATTCCAACCCAAAATTTTATAGTGTTATAATTATCGGAATCCTCGATTTCTGTGCCGACACAGGCAAAAGTAAGCAAGTTTTCAAACACCATGGGCTCCTCTAAGTCGTTACTTTCAATAATAACTTTGGCTCTGTTCATTGCTTTCTCTCCTTTCGGGAGATTTATTGTGGAATTCTTTGCTGAATTAAAGCCTTCAATCCTTCTACACATCTGTGATCATTCTTTTTCAAAACGTCCATTACCAGTATCGGAATTCCATCAATTATCAGGCTGTCCCAGATGGAAATGCGTACAAGAGGAATGCGGTTAGTAATTATTGAAATATCTTTTAGAAAATCATAGAAGGCTCTTTGTTTCCAGCGGGGAGAACCGTTTCCAGACAGATCTTTAAGATCAGAGGCATTGCCGAAATATTTCTCACAGCTGGGATTACTCCAGTTCCCTCCGAATCCACCAGCTTTTAAACATTGTTCTTCATGATTTATACAATACTCTTTATACAGTTGCTGCGGAAAACTGTTTAACTGCCTGTAAATATCGGATCCCAGTGTATGTAGTCGATATCTATTAAAATGCCGCTGTTCATCAAGCTCAATCACAACATTATCGAATTCCATATCCCATCCCCCGAAGCGAATTGGGAATAAATCATGAATCCCACCCAGTTTTGCATAAGTGTTTTGCACTTCGTCATAGAATCCATGCTTTTTAATATCCTCTATAGTCAGACTGTTGTATTTCCCAGGCATTGTCTTCCAGCCTGCATTGGTCAGCATGTCTTCCAAGTTCTTCTGCATTTGTCCCATGTAAATCCCCCCAGTTCATCCAATATAAGCACTATACTTATTAAAGTCTTCTGCTTGTTCAAAAATCTCTTTAAATATTTATCCCTGGGAATGAGCGGGTATCCTTTTCGGCAAGAACGGCAAATTTGGACTTATTCTATTCCCCCCTCATCATCGTTATCCTGATACCTTCTCAGGCGTTCACCTATGGACTGTCATTAAACGATGAATACACATCCAGCATCATCAGATCCATCAACTGGGATTTAAATGTCTCGTCCTTTAATATTTTGCCGTAGAAACCATGGTTTTTATCATATTCCTGTATAACCCCATCCAGGAATGCAGGTATGAAAGCATGCTTAAAATCATCAAAGGTATTGACTTTGGCCTTCAATTCCAGGTCTTTGTTAGCCTTAAGATTTAGTCTGATCTGCTCAACCGCCAGCTTCTCTGATTCGGAGAAATCTGTCCCATGCCTTTCATTCAATGTATTAATGATATTGCTGAGAAAATCAGTTTCATCTTCAGCGGCTTTGCCACCGCCGATCCTGATGTCCAGACCTTCATTTTCTCCTTCCTCAAGCTGGATTTGACCTTCGGATTGTTTCTTCAAGGAATAGTATTCCAGTAAAACCTTATCCGTTATATCCACCCCGCCTGGACTGGCGATCTCGATCTTTTTGACCAGGAATCGAAGATAGATGTTTAATCTGTGCATCTCTGTATCTATAAATGGCGCCACCTGGATGATCAGCGTATATAGATTGATAAATTTACCCAGCAGATTTTTAAAATCTATCAGTTCCTCCCTGGTGAAGTCTGCTGTCCGTTTAACTGAATTATCAATAGCGTTGTTCATGGTGCTGATGTCAGCTTTGGTGTGTTTGACTTTGTAATAGATATCCGTAAAAGTCTTGACATCATCCTTGTCGATCACCTTTCGATCAAAGATATCATTGGCGATGCCGTAAATATCATTGGGTTCGATATCATTGTTCAAGACCGTTACTTTATAGAACGGCAGGAAGCTTTCCCTGATCTCTTCAGGATCATTGACAAAGTCTAAGATGAAGGTATCTTCTTTGCCTGGATAGATTCTGTTGACTCTGGATAAGGTCTGTACTGCCTTCACGCCTGACAGTTTTTTGTCCACATACATAGTATGCAGTTTCGGCTGATCAAAGCCTGTCTGATATTTATCGGCTACGATCAAAATCTTGGATTCATCTTTATCAAATTCTTTGGGAAGCTGTTCTTCCTTGATCCCATTGTTCATACTGGTTTCTTTGTATTCTTCCACGTCTTTTACAGTGCCTGAAAAGGCTACCAGCGTCTTGATATCACTGTAACCATTGGCTTTTATGTATTCATCAAAGGCCATTTTGTACCTGACTGCATGTAAACGGGAAGAAGTGACTAGCATGGCTTTGGCTTCGCCGCCGATTTTCTTCATGGTGTGATTGCGGAAATGCTCTACTACTACCTCGGTCTTCTGGGAAATATTATGGGGATGGAGGCTTACAAATCTGGCTACGGCTTTTGTTCCTTTGACTTTAGGGATCGAAGGGTCATCTTCTACCTTTTTATTGACATTGTAAAACATCTTGTAGGTCATATAGTTTCTCAGGACATCCAATATGAAGCCTTCTTCGATGGCCTGCCGCATACTGTAAAGATGGAAGGGATAGTATCTCCCGTCGTCTCCCTGGGTGCCGAATAACCTTAAGGTGGTCCCTTTAGGGGTGGCAGTAAAAGCAAAGAAGCTTACATGATCTCTGTTGGTGAATCTGGCCAATTCTGCATTGATCTTATCTTCAGCATCGGTTTCTTCCGCTTCTTCCTTGCTGGCCAGCGCTGCTGCTTCTTCCAGTGACAAGGCTTCTTTCAAAGCCATCATGTTGCGCCCAGAAGTGGATGAATGGGCCTCGTCAATGATGATGGCGACCCTTTTATCATGCATGCCCGATATTTTGTTGAGGATGAAGGGAAACTTCTGGATGGTGCTGATGATGATTTTGGTGCCTTTCTCCAGTTCCTCCGCCAGCTGATTGGAGTCCTGATCGATTTTAGCCACCAGACCAATCCTGTGTTCCAGCTGATAGATGGAGTCCTGCAGCTGTTTATCTAATACTTTGCGGTCCGTTACCACGATGACGGAGTTAAAGATGATGTTGTTATCCCTGTCATGCAGGGATGCCAGTCGATGACTCAGCCAGGTGATGGAGTTTGTCTTGCCCGAACCTGCAGAATGCTGGATCAAATAATTCTGTCCCGACCCGTTTACCGTTACATTCCACAATACTTGCCTGACACAGTCCAGTTGATGATAACGGGGAAAGATAAGGTTTTCTTTTACCACTGTGTATCCGCCATCCAAAGTTTCTTCCCGCTGCTCAACAAAGGTGAACTTATGGATGATCTCCAGAAGAGAATCTTTCCGCAGGATATCTTCCCAGATATAGTGGGTTTTCAGCTTGCCAGGAGCTACTGGATTGCCAGCGTTGTCTCCGTCTCCTTTATTGAAGGGGAGAAAGACAGTGCTGTCATCATTGAGCCTGGTGGTCATATAGGCTTCATCGGTATCCATGGCGAAATTAACAATGCTGCGTTCCTTAAACCTGAACAACTGCTCTGTATAGCTGCGGTTTTCCTTATACTGCTTGATCGCATGTTTATAGGTCTGGCCAGTGAAAGCATTTTTTAGTTCCATGGTAATAATCGGGATACCGTTTAGGAAGATGACCAGGTCGATTCTTTTGGTTTCCTGATAGTTAAGTTCCTCGGTGACGGAAAGGATATTTTTCTGATACAAAAGATACTGGTCGGGGTTCAAGTCGGTAGGAGGCTTAAAATAGGCCAGCTCCAGCTTCACTCCGAAGTCCTTGATGCCATGCTTTAAAACATCCAAGGAGCCCCTGTTTTTGAGTTCATTCACCAGATTGCCCAGGATCTTATTTTTATAGTTGGTTTTATAGATATTCTTCAGTTTGTCCAGCTGTTTGGACTGGGTAGACTCAAAGAAAGCAAATAAGCAGTCAATATCCAGTGCGTAGTTTTTATCATAGCCGTGGTTGAAAGATTCGATATAGCCGTTTTTCTGGACAAGGTGTTCCTTGATCAAAGCCTGAAAAGATCTTTCCTTCAGGGCATCAGGTGTAATCGGGGTGATCATTGTACTTCACCTACCTCAATGATTTCCCAGTCCCTTAAGTCTATTTTGCCTGTTACTGCTTCTGAGATAAGGGATTGTTTGGCTTGTTTAAGTAGTGTAATCTCCACGTCAAGTTTTTTAATTAGATTATCTACAAAGTTAACTTGTGTATCAATGAACTGGGCTAAGTTGACCTGTTGATCATAATTAAATTTTACAACAGGAAAATAATAAAATGCTTCTGTTTGCAATCTCCAACGGCCATAATATGAAACACCTTGACCATATCCATAAAATATTTTGTTTTTGTAACACATTTGGAAATAGTATAGATAGAATTCTTTACAGCAAATATCAGAGTTGATTATTCTAAAAACCCTGTAATCGGGGCTAGTAACACCAATGAAAGTGGAACAATCAACAAAACCTGTAAGTAAATCCATATGATTCATAACAAAGTCATCTTCTAAGACCTCTTGATATCCCGAATATGATGAGGCGTGTTGTCCTTCATTATTTTGCAGATCTTTAATCTTAAGACCTCGCTGTGTTAAAGATAAAACCACATTATTTTCTTTATATATTGGTTTCTTTTTAATTCTAAACAACCTCTTAATTGGTGTTACTTCCCAATCTTTCGGTATCATCCCCAACCACTCCACACCGCTGTCCTTCATTTCTTCAGGCTGCCGCGGCACCATTTCACCATCGATGATTTTAACCTTGCCTGTAACGACTTCTGATATAAGGCTCTTCTTGGCTTCTTCCAGCTTCCTTATAAGCAGTTCCTTCTTGGCGATGATGGAGTCGAACTGGGTAGTTTTAATGTTGAGGAAGTTGGCGATTTGCCGCAGTTCAATGTTAGGTGGTAAAAATGTTGTAATATTTTTAAAATCATCAGTGGAAATACCTGGTATAATTCCTGTGGTTTTGTTAATAAATTGCGCCATAAAATAATTACTTTTTAGGAAATAATACAGTAGTCGGTTAACGTTTTTATCATTGCTTTTTAAATTACAAAGTTTATTTACATAACACACGTCTTGCTCCAAATACCCTATTTTTCGGCCAGCGCTTCCACCCTCTATACAAATTAAAGTAGTACCTTTGTTGGCGACATTGAATTTGGTGTTTTTGGGTATGAATAGACCGTTATCATATTCAATTCTTGAGTTGTTAACATCGATATCTTTTGTCCCGATATAAGGATAGAATGGCTGCAAAGGAATCGAATATTTTTCGTCTTTATCATCAGCTGTAATACTGTTACCAGTCTTTAACGATGCAAGATGTTTTATTTTGCAAACAGTCCAGTCGATTGGTATACGATATACCCACTCTACCGCACTGTCCTTCACTTCGTCTGGCTTTCTATACTTAATCACATTCATTACCCGATCACCTTCTTAATCTCCGCCTGGATCTCTTTCTCCAGCGCTTCAATTTCCTGCATGATTTCAGTGAAAGGCCGCAGTTCTTCATACTTATAAAAATACCTGGTGAAGGGAATTTCATAACCTATCCTGGTCTTGCTGTGATCAATCCAGAATTCGCTTACATGTGGCTTTACTTCCCGTTCCACGTACTCCAAAATGTTCTGCCGTTCCTTCTTGATGTGCTTCGCTGGATCGGTTTCGTAGTCTTCAACATTGATGGATAAAGGAATGGATTCCGTATCTCTTAAGCTGGTATCGGCTTCCTTGTTCTTGCCACTCATGCAGTAATCAGCCGTCTCGTCCCGTTCTGACAAGCCCATAAGAACCGCTTTAAACAGCGTATTATTCATTTTGATATCTTTCAGAACTGACTGCAATACCTTGATGAATTCATCTCGGTTTTTATAAAGCTTACCATCCTTGCTGTCCTTTAAACTGTTGATGATCTGCTGCTGGAGTTCCTGGCCTTTATAGAGTTTTTCCAGGGCATCCCGTTCTGCTTTCTTGATGGTCTCTTTTTTCTTTTTCAGTTCCAGTTCCTCTGCCTGTTCTTCGTCATAGAGGCTGGCAAAAGCCGATTCTGCGTACAAGTTTTCTATTCTTTCCTCGGTGATCTGGAAATTGAGCTTCAGGGGTCTTTCAATGGTTACCTTCAGATAGCCGAATTCCTTATTGTCAAAGATCCTGCAGTATTCATTTTCCTTGAAGTCACCGTAGATCCTGGTGATTTCAGCGATATCCGTTTCACTGATTTCATGTCTTTTCGAACCCAAAGACTTCCTCATCTTATGAAAGAAGCCAGTGGCATCTACCAACTGGATCTTTCCTGTCCTGACAGGTCCATGTAAGATGTCGTTGTTTTTCCTGTTGGTAAGCAGCCAGATATAAGTGGCGATGCCTGTATTGTAAAACAGGTCGGTAGGCAGGGCGATAATACCCTCTAGCAGGTCGTTTTCGATGATCCATCTCCTGATTTCTGATTCGCCTGAACCTGCATCGCCTGTAAAGAGGGGAGAACCATTGAAGATGATCGCCATGCGGGAGCCTTTTTCATCCTGCTGCATTTTAGACAGCATATGCTGCAAAAACAGTAGGGAGCCGTCTGAAGTCCTGGGAGTCCCCGCTCCAAAACGCCCTTTGATCCCCATTTCTTTGGATTCTTTTTCGATAAAGTCTTTGTCTTTTTTCCAATCCACACCGAAGGGTGGATTCATCAGGGCGAACCGCACTTTCAGATTCTTGTGGCCGTCGGCAGTAAAGGAGTTGCCCAGGACGATATTCTGTTCTTTCTGCCCTTTAATCAGAATATCTGATTTACAGATGGCAAATGATTGCGGGTTGAGTTCCTGTCCGAACACTTCAACCTGGGCATCTGGGTTGAGCTTTTGTATATAATTGGTGGCAACGGATAACATGCCGCCAGTGCCGCAGGCGAAATCTCCTACGGTAAAAATGGCTCCCTTCTGGGTCAGATCTTTGTCCATATTATTGAATATAATGTTGACCATCAATTCGATGACTTCGCGGGGAGTATAATGGTCGCCTGCCTCAGCATTTTCTGAAAACCGCCTGATCAGTTCCTCAAAGATATAGCCCATTTCCTGATTGCTGACTACATCAGGATGGAGGTCGATCTGGCTGAATTCTTTGAGAACCAGAAACAGAAGGTTGTTATCATCCAGCTTTTTGATTTCCTTGTCAAAGTCGAAGTTCTCCAGTATCTCCCTTATATTGGATGAGAAGCCTTGCATATAGGAGATGAAGTTGGCTTTGATATTGTCGTGATCATCCAGCAGGTTTTTGAATTGGAAGTTGGATTTATTGGAGAACCCCTGGCCTGTTACACTGTTTAGGATCATTTCAATATCAGTCGTTTTGGCTTTTTCCAGCACCTTATCCTTGGTGTCTTCCAGCAGGCAGTCAAACCGCCTTAAGACTGCCATGGGCAGAATAACATCCCCGTATTTATCTGCTTTATAAGGTCCCCGCAGCAGTTCTGCTATTTTCCAGATAAAGTTCACTTTGTCATTGAAATTGTTCATTCTTGTTCTCCTTATCTTGTTTTATGTAGATATTTCTTTAATATCTCATTTTGCATAAAAAAAACCCTGCTTCATATATGTATTTCTTTAATATTAGATGTGAAACGTGACATATATTTGTCATTTACGGACGTTATGTTGAAATTGCATTATATTTACTTCTTCTTAATTAGACAAAATCCTCTAATCTAGAATATATTGGAAGGAATTCTGCCAGAATGTGTTGAAGTAATAAATATAACTTATCGGCGGAGGTAATTATGAAAAGATCAATCATTAATTATGAATCAATTTAGTGGGGTATGAGGAGCCGAGAATATTTTGACATTAAGGGGGGCGGTAAAAATCATAAGAGCACTTCTTTATTCCGTGGAAGGTCTTTTGGTTGGCTTAATTGGCAGACCACTATTATGGCTAATAAAATTCCTCCGTTGGCCAATATTAATCTTTGGTTTTTTCTTCAATTCCATATCTATATATGATCCAGCCACTAACAATACCATCAATACACATACCTATATTCCTCTCATAGCAGGTATCGTATTATTCTCCGTCGGTACAACAATTGCCAGATATGACGAAATACATAAAGAATTCGTTGACCTTTCTCCGGCTGAGGATGAACGTGGGAAAGCAGAAAAATCTATTATGGGTTTTTCTCCTATGACACAAAAATTAATATTGGAATCACAAGCTAATCAATTAAAAGACGATTTAAAACTCTATCTATCTGTTTACGAGAAATCTGGCGAAGATTTTACAGAAGAAGATGTAGAAGAATTTAGGACATTTAGAAATATGCTTCAAGATATGCGTGAATAATCGCAATGGAAAAATCTTAAAAGGTTTTATATATAGATTATCTATAATTCCAGGGAAGCAGCAATATTAGCTAACTATGTACCATGCAAGAGGTTTAAGCCATAATATAGCCGCTGAGCCTGATGCAAAAATTAGAACAGGAGCAAAGTGAAGATGAAAAACAGAACTTTGGTTTTACTGCTGTTTCTTGTGGTCCTGATTACAGCATTTGCTTTTAGATGGGTAGAAGGACCAATACAAACAGATGACAAACTGGAAATTGTTCATCTAAAAGATCGGTGGACTGGACAGGCATGGATACAATGGTACGGAACAGATGCTTCTGGGAATTTCTATAGTGGGC
>Ga0209723_1002229_pt1 | contig 26669 bp, 26 predicted proteins | sample BiotimSIPDNA_2_FD_185750 | JGI IMG/M metagenome (GOLD analysis project Ga0209723, IMG submission 185750) | Anaerobic biogas reactor microbial communites from Washington, USA - Biogas_R2 time_0 SIP DNA (SPAdes) (version 2) | ecosystem: Engineered > Bioreactor > Anaerobic > Unclassified | place...
TGTTTGGCTTTGTCCATGCCGCCCAGTTTACCTCAATTGTCAAATTTGAGGCGACGGCACTCTTGACAAACTGTTAATGTGCTTAACTTGTAGGCTATGCTCTTATCGGTAAAGATTTTCCACTTTTCCCTGATGGTTGGCACAGCCTCGTTCTGCCACCAATGTTTAACAGGTGGTGCCACATATTTTGTAAGAACGTACATGGTAGCAGCTGCAATTGCTTCTACCATAGCTTGAGCTAACTTTTGCATTTCTGGCGACAATTCTACATCTTGTTGATCTAGTGAATAGTCATATGAATAGTCCCTTTCGTATTCACTTTCATCAACTTTCTCCCACTCAGCATGACCTACAAGCTGATTTGAATTATCATCATATAAGGTACCACGGTAAGTCCCAGGGGTATCCTGTGATGAAGCAAGATGAGTTCCTTCCTTAAGTTTTACTCTATATAAATCTTCTCGTTGACTCACATTAATCTCCTTTTTAGCGGCCCGCCTAACGACCTGGCCTAAGCTGCGGGGTGGCTGCGGCGATGTACCTGCAAGAGCAGACCTGGTGGGCGGGTTTCCCCTGCCAAACCCACGCTGCTAACCCCGTCAGCTTGTTACGGTCGGCGGGGCAGTCCCCCGCCCCGCCGTCGGTTCAGAACCGGACGTGAGCGTTAGCCGATGCGGTCATCGGGCCTCATCCGGCTCCTCAGTACACGAGCCTTTGTCACCGGCACACCATTGGCGGCGATTACTCGTCCCCGGTGCTTGGCATCTGTGCTTTCAGAGGTGGACTTGCGTCCTGTCCTCAGTCCGTAGTGTGCATAAGCACAGCACGTCTGCCTAAGACCTTGCCCCATTCTGCCCCTATGCCTTCCCGTGTACCGGCCCTACGTCAGCCTATCCCCGGCGTTACCCAGGGCCTTTGCTACTTAGGGCATCCTCCTCCGTCAGGGCTTGCGGCCTGGTCGCTTGCTCCAGCTTCAACTGAGAGAGCACCTGATGGGTTTCCCCGTTCCGTGTGTCCATTTTCCGGGACTTTAGGGTGGTACTATACGCCATATCCCACGTATCGAGTGAAAACCACGTATCGCTTAATACGTGGCCGAGTGGGGACAATTCCCATTTTGGGCCTGCCTCTCAGCCTGTTTGGCAGGGTCCAACTCACGACGCTTCCTACATACCTTCGTCACTACCCATAATCACCTGCTTGGGGCGGTCGCCGCTTGCGGCTGGCAGCTTATCCCCTTTTCACCCTTGCACTCCCATGTTTGATGACCAGTCGCTCGCAGTAGGGTGATGCGGTCTCCCCTCCACTTGGGGGGCCGGGTTGACCAGTTGGTGGCCGATCGCACCTGCTTGGACATACAGTTGTCAAAGTTCCGTTGGATAACCCCAAGAGTGCTTCCGGGCTATATCGCGAACTCCGCCGCTTTTCCCCTGGCTTTGCAGCCAGTTTCAAGCGAACGGATCGCACCAACCGATGTTAGGTGGTTTTTCGCTTTACATTGTTGTTACCCGAAAGAACCCAATACTTTCGTCGCGCGCCCTACAACAAATTTACCATCATCAGTTAAAAGCGAATCTGTATTTTCTTGGTAAAAATCTCCCAACCGATAAAAGATTGCCCCCACAATAAAAACCATTCTTATCCCTAATGATTTTGCTAAAGTATTAACAAACTCATATCCCTGTTGTGCAATGACTGGTGAAATAACAACAACTTGCGCCGGCAAAGTTCCTCTAGAGTACATATCCAATAGAATACCTGTCGTGGTCATACCAGAAGCAACTGCTACTTCTAAAATGTAAACTGTATCTTTATCTGGTGCTGTCCATCGTTTGAGAAAAAACTCGCGTTGTTTTTGCTCTGCCTCTAATGACATTCCAAAACCAAATTCACCAACGGCGCGAAGTAATGGGATTCGTTTGCAATCAACTGCTATAATGCTTTCCTTATTTAGGGGCAACATATCCGCAATTATTGCACCACCAGCCAGAGGAACTATAACATCACTCGTTCCAATATCTCCTATCAAAGAGAATAGGTAGACACATATATCAGCCAAATTATCTCTAAAAGTATGTGCGTGAGTATTCCGCGAGACTTTGTCAAAAGGCGTGTTTGCAATTTCAATTATATGCGCGAGGGATGACAAGATTTTTGGTTCAGTGGAACTCGCTATTGTTAGTGCTGAATGGTTACTAACAATGCGTTGTTCTTTTCTAATGGTCGAACCAAGCATATGCTTGAATGTTTCATAGAAATCAATGTAACCATAGTTGAATTGTAGGGGGCCTGTGTAATAATTTGAAACAAGTCTTGATACTTCTACAGGTTCTTCTTCAGTTCCAGAAAAAATACCTGCTTTAACAGTCGTGTTGATAAAATCAAGCACCTTTCTCATTTTCACTGTCCTGTTGTTTTGATACCGCCCAACGGCCTGGTTAAGCGGCGCGGCGGGTGCGACGTAGTACCTTCAACAGCAAGTGTGATGGTACGCGTTTCACCGCCGATTGCAGCGGCGATAGCCGCGTCCGCTTGAACCGATGTTAGCTGGCCTTTTCGCTTACAAGGTATCAGATTTTTTTCAATAACCAGTCCGTCAGACCAAAATCAACTACCATCTGTGCCAACTGCCTGGGTAATATTAGTTCTACATTTTCGTCCATTATGCCCTGATAATTGGCTAATTTTTCCTCCGGGCTATGAACCACAAAATAGAACTTCCTAAAACTCCCATGCGAAAAGTTCTGAACATATCGCTCAAAATCATCTACAGTAGCAGCAGACTTTATTTGAACTTGATACAAATCTCCTGTAATTGGTTCCTCCAGTTCTAAATCCACAAATTTCATCGTTTCACCCATAACACTTGTCCGCCGCCAACCTGCATTGCGAAAAATCAAGTCTACTAAAATCTCAAAATCCTTCCAATGCAAGCCTTTCAAGCCTTTCTCAACTTCTTGCATCAACCCTTCTTTAGCCCCTGAAATTGCTTGAAAGGCTTGACTTGGCTGGTTATTTAATAAGCGTCTTAACTCTTCAACTGCTCTGACTTTGCACACCACAGCTTGAAATCTTTGAACCTTCGATATGTTGCCAGGAATTCGATTGATAATTAAGGGGTGTCCATGAATATCATGATCATGCCATAGCCCATCTACTTTGCGGTATCTCGAAACCTCGTCCTCAAAGGCTTCGCCCTCGCTAACTCGACACCACCAAAGTTTACTGGCATAAAAGGTTATCCAAATATCGTCCGAGGTAGATTCAACAATAGTTTTCAGGGCATTTATATCCATCGTGGCAGCACCCTTATTTTTATACTCATGTTGGTATTTGTCTTTGAGTGCTTCCCAATTTCGTTGGTTTATTTCTTCAATAGGCCAACTATCCCATCCAAATCGTAGCTTATTTTCTTGGATACCTGACTCCTCATATTTTCCACCACTACCAAGTTTGATGTAGTAGGCATTTATGAAGTCAATAGCTTGCATATCCCCTCCTTTATAGCCTCAGGCCAGCTAACTACACGGAATTCCTTCCGTACAAATCCCTGCTATTAGTTTCCGTCAAGTCCCCTTTTTACGCATCTTGTGCGGGATTTATTCGGTACAAGATGCTTCAAAAGAGGTTATTGCCGAGACGTCAAAGCAGAATCCAATGTCGATGTACCTCGCTAAATACTGCGCCCCCGGTGGCGGCTCAGAAGCCGGTGACGCGCGGGGGCGGGTAACGCGATTCTGATCGCGCGTATTCTATGCCTACTACGGCACGGCAATCGTCGATGGTCAATGCCCCGGGTGCTCACGCACTGCGGGGCAGTTCTTTTGGTATGTTTTCAGTATAAAAGAAAGGGAGAAAGATGCAAATTGATGAATTGCAGTTTGCATGCAGACATATTGCAGGTTGGTTCGGAAGGAGTAATGGGGCTTTGTTCAGAACTCGTTAGGGGCGCTATTAACCACCCTTCGTCAGCCATGCCAGCCAAACGCCAATCGCATCGGCCTCGTCAGGCCCAACACTCTCTTTGTGGGCCCCGTGTGGGCTCCCGTCCCGGTCTCGAACTCCGAGACGATCATATCGAACGTGCCGTCAGGCTGGCATAGGAAACCGACATCGTTCGCAGAGCCGCCGACATACTTGCGGCGGCTCACGAAGTTCGCCCTTTCGCTACGCACGTCCTCTACCCTCCTCTACTGCGCTACCATACTTCTATACACATTTGCGAAGACCAATTTGCCGATCCCCCCTTGATTTTGGCATGCCCATCATGTATAATCAAGATGTAACGGTGAACAACCACCGTGAAAAGGTCTGGGGCTAAGCGCTCCGAACCGCAGGAAGCCTTCAAGCCTGCGGCGTCCTGACCGGGAAACCGGAAGGGAAATGAAAGGGGAGGACATGGAACCGAAGTTCCATGTCCTCCCCTTTTTGTTTGCCTCAAAAGGGGTGGCGAAAATGTATAGCATCGTCAAAATAATAGGAATCAGTGTGGGGCTGGGGTTGCTGCTGGGCTGCACCATCTTTTCGATCTTGCCCTTGCCCATCGAACCGCTACCGGTGCGTCCGGTGGTCGTCGCCACGGCTACACCCACGGCAGGGCAACTGCACGTCACACGGGCGTACACTGCCACGCACGTCGCGCCGCCTACGGCCAGCAGCGTTGTCACCTTGACACAACCGCTAGGTTTGACCCTGTCCGCCAAGCCAAACGGCGTGTTCATCGTCGTCGTGGCCGAGGTGCAGAACACGGGCAATGTACGCCTTGACCTGGCCCAGGCCGAGTTCACCCTGACTGACAACACCGGGCACAGCTACTCCCGCGTACAAGCCGCAGAGCTTGCCCTGAGCATAGTCGAAAGGCCACTGAGCGTGGCCGAAGGGCCAGCTTTGACAGACATTGCACCGCTCTCCGACCACACCTTGCCGTCCAACATACAAATTACAGGCTACCTCGTCTTCGACGTCGGCCCTAACTACGCTGCCCCCTTGCGCCTGACCGCGCGGATACCCGGTAGCCAACCTATCACATCCAATACTTTCACCCTGGAGGACTAAATGCATACCATACTTTGTGTTGCCCCGCAAGAAGATCAGGCCTTGGCCCTGAGCGACGTCGTGGCCGCTGTGCCAGACGTGTTGGTCGTCGGCGTTTGTGACCCACAACAGACGCAGCAAATGCTGGACTTCGTCAATGCTGGCTTAATCGTTGCACTGGAAGGGACACAGATTCCCAATGTCGAGAATCTCAGCCTGCCAGTGCTGTACATCGCACCCGACGCCGAACCTGCCAAGGTGCTCGACACCTATCTGCAGGCGCAGGCGGCAAAGCGCCCACCAGCGCAACAGGCTGCGCCCATCGCTGACACCACAACGCCCGCCCCACGGCTGCCCTTTGCTCCACTTCGCCGCCAACTGCGCCTCGGCTTCTACGGCACGCGCGGCGGAGTCGGCACAACGACCGCCGTGGTCACTGCCGCCAAGCTCCTGGCGGCACAGGGTAAGCGCGTGGCGCTTTTCGATGCGGCACAACGTGGCGATCCTTACCTGCTCCTGGGCCTCACTCCATCCGATCAACCGGCGACCACCGGCACGATCACCATCTACCCCAATCTAGCCCTGGACGACGCGCGTGTCAGCTACGACGCCATCATCGTAGACGGAGGGCGCGAACGGCGGGCCTTCCCTGCGCGCTGGATCACGGTGGACAAACCGTTGTCTGAAGCCGCTGTCGCCAAACTGTTGGGCATTGACCTGGCGTCGCTCACTCAGGAGACCCGCCAATGCTAATCCTGGTGGTCGGCGCGAAAGGTGGAATCGGAACAACCACGCTGGCGCAACACCTGTGTTGGCAGGCCAACGCCGTCCCTCTGGACGCCGCCGATGGCGCATTGGCCTTCCAAATGGCCGGGCCAGGCGCGCCGGTGCTCGACCTGATTAGGATCGTACATTGGACGGCTGACCAACGAGGACGCGCCGTTGAGCAAGCGGTCGATACACGGCAACCCTTGCTGTGGACTCCGGCTTGCACCGTGTGGCGCGCGCCGGTGATGGCCTTCGTGTGGGACGCGGCGGCATTGGGCCACGTCATTGCCGACGGCGGCACGACCCCGCCGCCCGCACTGGTAGGCATCGCCAGCCTGCTGCTCATCGTCAGCGCCGACAATCCGGTCGCCCAATGGCACGAACGCCGCCTCAAGCAACAGTGGCCGAAAGCTCACGCTGTTCTAGGCGACATCAAGGCGGCAGCGCAAGCCATTGCAGAAGAGACGTTAGGCGTGAAGAAGAAGCTCTCAGCGATCAGCTTTCAGCGATCAGCCAGCAGCCCCAAAGCTGACCGCTGACGGCTGAAAGCTAACAGCAAATCACTTACATCAAGGAGACAAACGAAATGCGTATTCTGAAATCCATTCAATTCTGGGTCGGCCTGCTGCTCGTCGGGGGCGCGTTCGTGGGGGTGCTGCTGTTTGCGCAGCTCACCACCCCGCCCACCTACGAAGTCGCCATCGCGGTGCAGGACATTCCGGCGTACATGTCACTGCAAGACGCCTACACCAACGGCTACATCGCCCTGGACAAGCAGTCGTTCAGCGCGTCGCTGCTGCAAGTCGTTCTCACATCGGAAACCTTGCAGGCGATGCTGGCCGATGGGGTCTTTGTCGAGACGGTCCGCGCGGGCGACGTCCTCAACCGGGGGCGCATTGCCACCGGTGAGAACGCCGAGAAGGTGCGCCGTCTGGCACTGGCCCTCACCAATCCCCAGTTGGTCATCAAGTCCATCCCGGTCGACGCCGAGAGTACACCGTACATCGCGGTCGGCGACCTGGTGGACTTGTATACCACGTTAGGCACAGTGCGCGCCACCGAGTTGGCGACCAGCACCGTGCCGCCCTTGCCCGTCGGGGTCACGCCAGCCCCGCCTACACCAGAACCGCTACCCGACTATGAGGCGTTGACGCAGCCCGTGACGGTCACACTGCAACTGCCGGTGACCAAGCGTGCGGTAGCGGGAGCCATCGTGGTGCGCGTCAACCACGAACAGATCGCCAACCCGCAGTATGGGGCGGTGACCACCGACGGGCAACAGCCCGCACCGTTTATCGCCGGGCCGGTGGTGGGCGTGGACGTGCTCGTCCCCGAAACCACCGCCGAGAGCCTGGATTGGGCGGTGTTCAACGGCAAGATGTCCCTCGCGGTACGCCCCGCCATCTGGCGCGCGACCGTGGATGCTGGACAAGCCCTGCCGGAGACCCCAGGCTTCGCGTGGGAGGACTTTAACGCGCAGTTCTGGGGGGGACGCGACATCGAGGCGCTTCTCACTGAACAAGTGACGCGGTAAGTGAGAGATTGGGGGAGATAGGGAGAGTGGGAGAGAGGGGGACAGGGTGAGCCTTCACCCCGTCACCTGGTCACTTCTTAACCCACTTCCTCCCCCCCGCCTCAAAAACAGCAAAGGGAGAACCATATGGAACGCATCAAAATCGTCATCGGAACAAAAGTGTGGGACGACGCCCAACGGCTGGAACGGGCACTGTCCGAGATACCGGAAATGCAAATCGTCGCCGGGCCGACCACGGCTTCGGGGGTCTTCACTGACGCGACCGAAATGGAAGCCGACCTGGTGCTGCTTTCGCCCAACCTGCCCGGCTTCCGCTCAGAGCTGGTCAGTGAACTGCTGCACTACGACGAGCGGCCCATCGCTTGCATCGGTCTGCTGCCCCCGCTGGAATCGCGTACGGACGAGTTGCTGGCCTTGGGGATGAAAGGTCACGTCTCGCTGCCCCTCGACGACGCGCAGTTGCGACGCTTGTTGGAACTGATCCCCAACGCCGTCACTCAGGCACGCGCCGAACGCGCCAGCAGCAGCTACGTCCCGCTGGACACCCACACACTGCACACCCTAGCCGAGGCCGGGTGGCGACGTATGGTCATCGCCCTGTGGGGCACGGGCGGCGGTGTGGGCAAGACCAGCCTGGCGATCAATCTCGCCGCGGCATTGGGCGTCATCGGCCAGCGCAACACCCTGCTGATGGACCTGGATATGACCCGCGGCGCAGTGGCCCCCCGCCTGGGTCTGTCTACGGAGAACAACATCTACGGCCTGATCAATACTGTGCTACTGGACTATCTACGCACCAAGAACGCCAGTTGTCCGCCCCAGACGCTCCAGACGAAAGTACAACTGTGGAGCACGAAGGCGACCTCCAAGCTGCGCTGTCTGAGCGGCATCGCCTCAATGGAGGTCGCGGGCCGGGCAGAGTTCCGCGAAGACCCACACCGCACACTGGCACTGACCCGCGCCATCATCGACACCGCGCGCAAGCTCTATGACTTCGTGATCATCGACTTGGGGCCGGACGTCAACAACGATGTACATCTCGCCGCACTGGACGCCGCCGACCTGGTGCTCACCGTGGTGCGGCCCGATGTGGCCGATATGCACTCCACCGGCCAGACTGTGCCACGCCTGAAGCAGACCTTTGGCGAGGACATCGGCAAGTTCGAGTTGGTCATCAACCAGTGGAGTACCGAAGCAGGTCTCAAGCTGAAGGACGTGATCAACACCATTGGAATGAAGAAGTTCGCCCAAGTGCCCTACGATCCACAGTTCACCTACAGCAATAACCACAAGCTGCCTTTCGTGCTGGAGAAGCCCAATCCCACTTCGGACGCGATTGTCTCAATGGCCGTACGCTTTTACCCGCCGTTAGCTAACACCTGGGTTGGCCGTGGCGGGCAGATCGAAGGCGAGGCGGCGGCGTTCAAGCCACCAGAGCGCCGCAAAGAGCCGGGGCTGTGGCAGCAGGTGCAGAGTGTGTTTGTCGGGAAATGAGGCAAGAGGCAGGATGCAGGAAGCAAGAGGCAAGATACAGGAAGCTGGAAGCTCGATGCTTGATCCAGCATCCAGTATCGAGTATCCAGCAACAAACAAAGGAGAGAGGAACAATGAAGGAAAGTATCTTTTTGGAACGTGAAGTAGAGCACGCGCGGCGCATCGGGGAGTCGGAACGCCGTACCGGGATGTTGCGCCGGGCATTGGCGTTGAAATGCCAGGGCTACACGCCCAAGCACATCCGCGAGCAGATGGGCAAGGCCAACGTTACCTGGCGCGTGGCGCTACGGACGCAGGAGGAGTTGGAACAGGAATTGGGCGTGGCGTGGGAAGGTGGCGTTTACGTCCCCGACAGTCCCGCTGTCCCTGCTGCACAAGCCCAAGCCGTGGCCGAGGCCGGACGCGCACAGGCGCGAGGTGGCAACAAGCACCTTCGGGCACAGTACGGCCTGCACAATGGGAGCACAGCGCCCTACGGCTACACTTTCGGCCCAGATATTACCGTCAAGACCACCGATGGGCAATCGTTGACCGGGCACAGCTTACTCCCTGACCCCGCTACAGCGGCGGTCGTGGCCGACATCTTCGCACTATTCATCGGTGGGGCGTCACCGGATGCCATCGCCGCCGACCTGAACCGGCGTGGCATCGGCAGTCCCAGTGGCGGACGCTGGGGCGAGGCCAACGTGCGCGACATCGTGCGTCGCGCCCCGCTGTATTCCGGGTACGTCGTCTACCACGACGTCGCCCACAAGCAAGCACGCTGGACGGGGATGCTGTACCCCGGCCAGCACGAGGCCCTGATCGATTGGGAAACAACGCTCGCGGTCTTGGCCGTCACCGGACGGACATTGGAATGGACGTTCGGTCCCACCCGGGAAGTACAACAATCATAAAACAACAACATCATAACAAGGAGAAAGGAACTATGAGAACAAATCTATTTTTGGAAAGCGCAGCCGAACACGCGCAACGCATTGGCTTGCCGAAGGATCGCACCAGGATGCTGCGGCAAGTATTGACGCTGAAACGGGAAGGCTATCCGCCTGAATCCGTCTTCGTCCAAATGGGTGCGGACAATGTCACCTGGTCGGTGGCAACGAGCACGCTGGACGAACTCGAACTGGAACTGGATGTCATCTGGGAGGACAACGGCTATATCCCTGGACATCTCACCGCACCCGCTATGCCATCCCAGGTTGACGCAGATACGGAACAGCCACAGGCGCACGTTGGCAAAAAGCGACTCCTGGCGCACTACGGTCTGTACCAGGGTAAGCAACCGCCGTATGGTTACCTGTTCGACTGTGAAGTGCGCATCAAGACTACCGATGGGCGGGTCGTGACCGGGCATAGCCTGATCCCTGATCCAGAAACGGCGAAAGCCGTGCAGCACATCTTCGCCGAATTGGCAAACGGCACAGCGCTCGCGACAATCGCCGCCAGTCTGAATATCTGCGCCGTCGTCAGTCCCACGGGAGCTGCCTGGGATGCGGAGCAGGTGCGCGCCATCGTGCACTGTGCACCGCTGTATGCCGGATTCATCGTCTACCGTGACAAAAAACACGAGCCAGCGCGCGGGCCAGAGACACTGTATCCCGGTCACTACGCGCCCCTAATCGAACTCGCGACCTTTCTGGCGGTCATCGGAGGCACACTGGAATGGCCGTTCGGCCCCACACGGGAAGCCCAGGCTGCGGCACCGGAGGAGCGGGCCTAATGGCAGCGCCATCAACCTTTGCCCAACGGATTGCCGCGCACGCCACCGCGGAGTATCCCGATCCCTACACCGGCTTACTCGCTGCCGCCCGTGACCGCCTGACCGGGCAGTTCAGCCTGGAAGCCTTGCGCACACCCACCGCCAATGTCGAACGCGAGGCTGAGACGCTGCTGCGCGCCCTGGTCGAGGAACACGCGAATGCTGCGCTGCAACACGGACGACCCTTTACCGAGTCTTTGGAAGACCTGGTCGTTCGCTTGCAGTACGATATCTTTGGCTACGGCGTCATCACCCCGTACCTGAATACGCCCACCGTGGAAGAGATCATGATCAACGGCCCGGACGTAATCTGGGTGGACGATGCTGAACAGGGCATGTACCGCGCCAGCGCGCGGTTCGCCAGCGCCCGCGAGGTGCAGAAGCTGGTTGACCGCGTGGCCGCGCGGCACGGGCGGCGCTTCGACCGCTCGAATCCACGGGTCAACGCCAAGATGAACGATGGCAGCCGCCTCAACGCCGTGATGGAACCCCTGGTGGACAACGTGCCCGTCGCGGTGACCATCCGCCGCCATCGCCTGGTCGCCCGTACATTGGACGACCTGGTACGGCTGGGGACGCTCACTGCCGACATCGCGGGCTTTCTCAAGGAGTGCGTGCTGGGACGGCTCAACCTCATCGTCACCGGCGGGACAGGGTCAGGTAAAACTAATACCCTCAACGCCCTGTGCGCGGTGCTGCCCCCGGAAGAACGTGTGGTCACCGTGGAGGATACCCCAGAACTACAACTCGGTTTGGACAACTGGATCGCAATGGTCACCACGGAAGAAACCGAGGAAGGGCAGCGTCCGATCACGCTGGACGACCTGGTGATCAACGCCTTGCGGATGCGCCCGGACCGCATCGTCACCGGCGAGGCGCGCGGGGCGGAGATTCGCTCCGTCCTGATGGCGGCCAACACCGGCCACGATGGGCAACTGCTGACCCTGCACTCCAACGGCGTCCACGAGATCGCCAACCGCGTGGTGCAGATGTGGCAACTGGCCGATTCCGCGATGGCCCCCGGCGTGATCACCCGTTACCTGGTGGACGCCTTCGACCTGGTGCTCTACATCGAGCGCGTCACAGTCAACGGGCAGCGCCGCCGCATCGTGCGCGAGGTGGCTGAGTTGTTGCCGTCGCGTCAGATGGAAGGCGATATCCCGGCCATCAACGTGCTGTGGCAGGACACCGGCAACGGCTTGCAATGGACGGGCCTGTACCCGCAAACGCTGGAAGAGAGCATCTACCTGCGCACCGGGCAGCAGGTCAGCCTGCACCGCTACTTCAAACGGGGGTGAGAGCGATGCGTTTTCTATGGGGAACACAAGCCGAAGCCGAGGTCAGTATAGTGCTGGTCGTTGGGCTGATCCTGGTCTGCCTTGTGATGCTCGTGGCGTGCGCCGCGACGGGCGCGCCGGTAGGAGGACTGTAATGCACCTGGTTGACGGCGCGACAACGATGGCACAACTCAGCGTACCCGCCCTGGTCGGCCTCTGGCTGGCCGGGCTGAGCTACAGCGACCTGCGGACGCGCAATGTCCCGGCCTGGGCCACGGCCTTGCCGCTGGCAGTGTTGGGACTGCTGCGCACCCTGGTCATCCCACCGGATGGCGCGGTTATACCCGGCGGTTTAGCCGTGGGGTTCGCCTTGCTGATGCTCCTGCTGTCTGATACGCCGTCAGCCGTCTTCCCCGCCGGGGCCGCCGCGTTCTGCGCCGGACTCTCCGGGGAGCAGGCGCAAGTCCTGGTGGGCAGTTGGGTCGCAGCCCTGGTACTGACCGACGTAGGTCTCTGGGGCGCGGGAGACGGCAAGGTGCTCGCCGCGTTGACGGCGCTGTATCCCGATGTGCGACTCGTCGTAGCTTTGGGTGCAGCCTTGCTCGTGGGCGGTGTCGTGACTTTGCTCCGGCAACGCCCGCACACTGGCGAACGCCGCACCGGCAACCGCCGCACTTTCCCTGCCATCCCCTGGTTGGCAGTAGGAACGGCGCTCTACATAGCCGTCAGCTATCAGCCTTCAGCGGTCAGCTTCGGGCTTCCAGCATCAAGCTTCTAGCTTCCAGTAACAAGCAACGAGTAACCTAAAGGAGGACTTGTCTAGTGAATACACCGACTTACCTTTTCGCCGCCCTGGCCGCTGCCGGGGTGCTCCTGGCCTGGATCGGGGCAACCACACGGGCTTACGTACGCGTCGTGCCCGCCGACCAACGCGGACTGCTGGCGCAGTTGAACACGCGATTGCAGGCCGCCGATATTCCTTTGTCAGCCCGCGAGTTCCTGCTCACCGGCCTGGGGATCGGCGCGGCGCTGGCCGGGGGTGCGTTGGTTATCCTGGGGCCGACGATTCTGGCCGGGGTCGTCATCTGCCTCGGCCCCGTCATCTACTGGCAGGTGTGGGCGGCCAAACAGGAACGTTTCAAGCGCGAGTATGTCAATGCGCTCAGCCAGGCCATCGAGACGCTACTCCGGGCCTACAGCGCCAATCCCAACCTGACCGCCGCCTTGCAGGAAGCCACGCCCTATATGCGCGAGCCGGTGCGCGGCGACTTCGTGCAAGTCGTCACATCCTTGCATACCCGCGCAACGCTCAGCGACGCCATCTACCAGGTAGCCGAACGCCGCCACAATCCCTACTTCGATATGCTGGCCGAGGCGCTCGCCGTGCGCGAACAACAGGGCGGCAAACTCAAGACCGTGCTTGAAGGACTGCAAAGCCTGCTGCGCGGCGTGATCCAGATTCAGAACGAAGTCCGCGCCCGCCAGACACAGCCCAAACTGGAAGGCACGATTGTTGCCATTGCGCCGTTTGTCTTTCTCGCGCTGCTCAAGTTGGCGCTGCGCGACTACGAGGGTGGCTTCTACTCAACGTTGGAAGGCCAGATCGTGCTGGCGGTAGCTATCGTCTTCTCCGGGGTGGCTTACCTGCTCTCGCAGAAGATCGCCAAGGCCGGACTCGACCTGGAAGCCCAAGGAGTGACCCGATGAACTACAGTCTATGGTTTGCCTTCCTGGGTGGACTGGGCACATTCCTGGCGCTGAACGCCAGCCAACGCCGCGCCCCGCGTACCTTGCGGGTGCGCCTGGGCCTGGAACAGGTGCAGGCGCGGCGGCCCCTGGTGGATCGCTTGTTCGGGACGTGGGCGGAGACGCTGCTACAACGCCGCGATGCTGCCGATGTGGAAACACAGCTCAAGCAGGCTGGGTTCTGGCAACGGGTCGGGGTGCTGTATCCCGATGTGCGCACCTTCTACGCCTACAAGGTAGCCAGCGCCACACTGTTGGCGGTGCTGGGGTTGGGCGCGGGATTGATTCTGGCTTCGCTGGGCGGTTTCAGTCCCATGACGAGCTTTGCTGTCGCTGCGGCGACCGGAGTGCTTGGCTTCTTCTTGCCCGATATGGACTTGAAGGGCAAGGTCTCGCGCCGCGACGACCAGATGCTGGCCGATATGGCCTCGGCTTTGGATCGGCTGGCGAACTTCCTGGCCGCGGGGTATCCCCTGGCGCAGGCGGTGCAGCAGTTGGCGGAGCGCCCCGGTGGGGTGTTCGTGGCCGAACTGCGCTACGTCGCCGCGCACTACAACGTCAGCGGCGATCTGGCAGCGGGGGTAGAAGCCTTGCTGGAAAGCAACGGCAATCTGCCGCCGCTGATCCCGTTCGTGACGCTGTTGCGCACGGCGGCGCGGTTGGGTGGCGGGGTGAGCGAGGCATTGCGTGCATTGGCCGCGGAGCTACGGGCGGAGTTGACCCAGCGCATCACGGCGCGGGGCTACCGCAACACGGTCTTGATGATCGTCCCGGCCTTCTTCGCCATCCTCGCCACGCTGCTGGTGCTGGCCGCGCCCGGCGCATTGCGCGCCTTTGCCAGCCTGGGGACGGGCGGCTTTCTGTGAGTCGGTTGTCCCTAGCGCAAAGAAAGGAGGTGATGCCTATTGAATGACGACAACTGACCCATACCGGTCAATCCAGACCTTACCGGGGGACGCAGTGCAGCCCACTGCGTCCCCACATAACCAGAAAGGTTTTCATATCAATCACTTCAGGAGGAGGAGAGATAAGCCTATGAACATTGTGCAACGCACTCAAAACGTCGTGACCTTGACCTACCTGCGGGCCAGCCAGCGCCTCGCGGCGCATCCCGTCGTGCGGCGGCTCAGCGCCTTGCAGCGTGGGCGGGTGAAGCAGGCATTGGCCCGCGAAGAAGGACAAGGCTTGCTGGAGTACATCATCGGCATTGCCGGCGTCTTCGTCGTCGCCGCCGCGGTGTTGGCGCTGTACCGCGCCATCCGTGGCAAGTACGGCGAAGCGACCAACAGCGTCAACTCGCTGACCATCACCGCGCCCTAAAGCGTGCGCCGGGGAAGGCGCGCAGTCCGCCCACGTGGGTACGCGGCTTTCCCCGGCCTGATACAGGAATCACGCAAATGAATAGAACAACACAACACCAAAAAGAACAAGGCCAGGCCCTCATCGAAATGCTGCTGGTCTTGCCGGTCTTTCTGTTCCTGACCGGCGCGATCATCGGCGTTGGCTGGGCCTACTGGGTGCGCCTCAACAACGTCGCCTATGCCCAGGACGCCACCACGATGGCGGGCAAGGCCAACGCCGTGGACGCGGGTCAGGCGTGGGCCGCGCGCTTTATCCAGGGCAGCAACGTGGATTTCGGGGAACACACCAGTATCAGTTCCCTCACGTTGCAACGCGGCGTCCAGGCGACCGCACGTTACCAGGCCCCCACCCTGCTCTTGTGGGATTTAGCCGCACCGGAAGTCACCGCCGGCGCGTTCACCCGCTGGGAGCAGTTCTACCCCGGTCCACCCGCGCCGGGCGCATTTGAATGACGGTGACACACACATTACAAGGAAAGGACAAATACACAATGCGAGCAAAACGAATCTTGACCCTTGCCCTACTGGGCGTTCTCATCATTTCTAACGTCGTGCGCGCCGTGGCTGCCCCGGCTGCACCTACAGCGCCGTCGCGCCTCTTGACTTACCAGGGGCACTTGCTGGACACTACCGGCTTGCCGGTGACTGACGGCGCATACTCGATGGCCTTCAGCTTGTGGGACGCGGAAAGCGCCGGGCAACAACTCTGGGGGCCGGAGGCGCATACCGTGACCGTCACAAGCGGCTACTTCTCGTTACTGCTGGGCACGGAAATGCCGCTTGATCCGGCCTACTTCACCGGCGACACCTACCTGGAGATCACTGTGGGCGGCGAAACGCTCACCCCCCGCCAGGCATTGGGGGCTGTGGCGTATGCGTTGGGCGCGTCCCAGGCGGAACACGCTGCGACCGCCAACGATGCGGCATTGTTGGGCGGGACTGCGCCAGAGGTCTACCACGACTGGCGCAATCTGACCCACGTCCCGGACGGCTTTACCGATGGCATCGACAATGACACCATCTACACCGATGCTGATGCGCTGTCCGCGGTCAGTGCTGCCGGGTATCTCACCGCCACCGGCGTCATCGACGTGTTGAGTACAACGCACACGCTGACCGTCACGGTGGCCCACGCCCTCACCGCAGGCGACGCCGCCACCCTCAACGGACAAACCGGGAACTACTACCTGGACTGGCGCAACTTCACCCATATCCCGGACGATTTCGCTGACGGGGTGGACAATGACACGCTCTACAATGCTGGCTTCGGCCTAAGCCTGGACGATGCGACGTTCAGTGTCACTGGTGCACCGTGGTCGGGCTTGGTGGGCATCCCGGCAGGCTTCGCTGACGGCATCGACAACGACACGGTTTACACCGATGAAGAGGCAGTGGCGGCAGTCAGTGCCGCCGGATATGTCACTTCCAGCGAAGTCATCTCCGTGGTCAACCAGGCTGGCTATGTGACCGATGTCCAAGTGCTGACCCTTATCACCAACACCACGTCGCACACATCCACATATGCCTACACTGCTGGCGACGCCGATACCCTCAACGGGCAAACGGCGGACTACTACCTGGACTGGCACAACTTCACCAATGTGCCCGACGACTTTGCCGATGGCATGGACAATGACACGACCTACAACGCTGGTTCAGGGTTACACCTTGATGGCACTACCTTCAACGTCACCGGCGCGCCCTGGTCGGGCTTGGTCGGTGTCCCAGTGGGGTTCGCCGATGGGGTGGATAACGACACGGTTTACACCGATGAAGATACGCTGGCTGCGGTCAGTGCTGCCGGATATGTGACCACCACGGGCGTCATCTCCATCGTCAACCAGGCTGGTTACGTGACCGACGTACAAGTATTGACGCTCATCACCAACACCACGTCGCACACTTCGACGTATGCCTACACTGCTGGCGACGCCGCAACCCTCAATGGACGGGCCGGGGACTACTACCTCGACTGGCGCAATTTCACCCACATCCCTGACGATTTCTCAGACGGTGTGGACAACGACACGACCTACAGCGCCGGTTCAGGGTTGCACCTGGACGGGACAACGTTCATCGTCACCGGCGCACCGTGGTCAGGACTGACCGACGTGCCCGCAGGGTTCGCCGACAGCGTGGACAATGACACCACCTATGCAGCGGGCACTGGAATCACCCTGAGCGGGACACAGTTCAGCGTTGCTGTCCCGTATCGTATGCCGCAAAGCTGCGCAACCGGACAGATCGCCGGATGGAACGGCTCTGCGTGGACGTGCGCGGCGGACAACGACAGCGGCGGCGACATCACCGCGGTCACCGCGGGAACTGGCTTGACCGGCGGTGGAACAACGGGCAGCGTTACTCTCACGGCAGACACCTCGTACCTCCAGCGCCGCGTCAGTAGCATGTGCGCCACAGGCAATAGCATCCGCGCGGTCAACGCCGATGGCACGGTGACGTGCGAGGCGGATGACAACACCACCTACACCGGCGGAACCGGCCTGGCCTTGATCGGGACACAGTTCAGCCTGTCCACACCCTACCAGCTTCCTCAAACGTGCGCCAACGGGCAGACGCCGCAATGGGACGGCGCGGCGTGGGGCTGTGGCAGTTCCGTTGCCCCGGGCTATGCCCGCACCCTGGTCGTCGCCGCGAGTGGCGGGGACTTCACCAGTGTGCAAGCTGCCGTCAACAGCATCACCGACGCCAGCGCGACGAACCCGTACCTGATCTGGATTGCGCCTGGCATCTACGCTGAGACGGTGACGCTCAAGCCCTACGTGCATCTGCAAGGCGCGGGCCGCGATGTGACCGTGCTACAAGGCAACATCACCGACGACAACGGCAGTCCGACGGACAAGGCTACGCTCATCCTGGACAGCAACACCAGTGCGCGTGACCTGACTGTGACCAACAGTGGCAGCGAGGGACAGACCCGCGTAGGCATCCTCGTGCCGGCGGCGAAAAGCAATGTACTGGTTGCCGATGTCACCGTGACCACCAGCGGGACAGCGCGGAGCAGTTTCGCCCTGTGGGTCGCCGGGCGCGCCACGTTGGAAAACGTCAGCGCGACGGTCAGTGGGGGAAGTGTGATCAACGTCGCGTTGATGCTCAAGGCACAGATGACTTCGCCGCCCTTCCCCGCAGAAGCGACACTCTACGGTGGGACATACACGGCCAGCGGGACGAACGCGATGGGCGTCAAGGTGGAAGACCTCAACAGTCGCCTGACCGCCAATGCCGCACGTCTGAGTTCCAGCGGCGACGCTCTCAACAGTGACGGCTGGATCGAGATCTATCACAGCATCCTGGAAGCTCCGACCTACGTGGTGGTCAACACCCAGGCCGGGCAGCCAGGGCGCGTCCTCGTCAAGCACAGTGACTTCGTGGGCACGGGTGGCATCTTCAACGCCATCACCTGTGTGGCGGTGAGCCGTGGCGCAGCGTTCGGGGCGACAACATGTCCGTAAGGGAGGCTAACGATGCGACGTATCCTGTTACTCCTACTCCTTCTGAGTTGCTGGCTCGCTGCCCCCGCAGCGGCGCAAACCCCCGGCCCGCAGCGCATCACGGCGAACACGGCCAACGCCGCCGCCGGCGGCACGCTGACCAACGGGCGCTACACCCTGCACGGCACGCTGGGCCAGACCAGCGTCGCCACCTCGCGGAATACGCACAGCACCGTCACCGGCGGTATCTGGTCCGGCATCGACGCCGCTGAGATACTGGTAGTCGAAAAGACCTACCGCGACGTCACCCCCGCGCGCACCGAGGTCGGCGAGACGCTGACTTTCATCGTCGCCGTGACCAACAACGGTGTGCGGCCACAGACTAACATCGTCGTCAGCGACACCCTGCCGCTGGGCCTGACCTTGCTACCGCAGAGCGTCACGGCGGACAAGGGAAGTGTCACGGTCGGTGACAATACGCTCACGCTGCATCTGGCGACGTTGAGTTACGAGGAAATCGCCGTGCTCACCTATCGCGCCACGGTGGATGCGGGGACGGAAGGGCAAACCTTGACCAACACCGCCGTCGCGCACAGCGACAGCTACGGACCGGTCAGTGACTCGGCTACAGTGCAGGTCTATCGACCGACGCGCATCTTCCTACCGCTGGTGATGCGCGGCTATCCCCCTGCGCCACCCGTGGTACAGGTCGGGGATGCGCCAGGCACGTGTCCAGGGATCAACATCGTGCTGGACACGTTCTACCGTGAGGACTTCGACGGGGAAAACGACAACGACTGCTTTGCTTTCACCGTCATTGCCGGGCAGACCTACGTACTGGAAACGGGCAACCTAGGGCTACAGGGCGACACACTGTTGGCCTTGTTCGCCGCGACCGACTGTGCAACACCCCTGGCGGAGAACGATGACATCAACTATCCGCACGACGTGGCCTCGCGCCTCGTGTGGACGGCCCCGGCAAACGGCATCTACAGTGTCCTGGTGCGCAACTACGACTGGCGTGTGTATGGGCCGGACACCGGCTACACCTTGCGGGTGACGCGCGAATCAGCGACGTTGCCGCAGAGCGCGCCGCCGGCTACTGACAAACCTGCGCCTTTGCCGACGCCTACACCGGACATCGACGCCCGCACCTCGCGCCGCGTGCCAGGTTTGGCCGCGTACGTCGCCGAGAAGCCGACCCCGCCGCCTACGCCGGTCAAACCACCGGTTATCCCAACGCCGAGTGGGTTAGCAACTCCGGTACAGACGCAGATCGTGCTACTGCCGGAAACGGGGCACGCAGGACGCCTCAGTGGGGCTGGCCTGGTGCTGGCTGTGTTGGGCGCTGGAACGGTATTGCGCAAGCGGAGGGGCGCGGCGTGATGCGTCGATTGCTCGCACTGCTCGTGCTGGGGTTGGTGGTGTGGGCCGCGCCGGTCGCGGCGCAGAAGCCCACCCCGCCGCCTACACCCGCGCCGGTTTCGCCGCCGGTCGTGGAAGCGCCAGTCGTGGAGCCGACCAAAGCGCCGGAGCCGCCGCCCCCCACGCCCGAGCCGCTGCCAACTGCAACGCCGGAAGCCTTGCCCCCGACAGCGACGGCTGTCTGGCCTACGGCAACGGCTACGACGGTGGCAACACCCACGGAGATACCAGGCACACCAACAGCGACCTTGCCACGTCCGACCGCGACACATACGGTGACACCCACAGTTGTATCGACAGCGACACTCAGCGTTGTCCCTACTGTGGACACCGACGCCACACCCGCCCAATGGCCGACGTTGCCGGGCTGGGTGTGGCCGGTGGTCACCGGTGTGGGCGTGCTGGCTTTGTGGCTCATTGTGCGCTTCGTGGGTTACACGCGGCAAGACCTGGCGATGAAGCGGCGGATGATCGCCGAGGACGCAGCGGCGCGCGTCGCCGCCCATCGGCGTGACGTGGCCGCGCAGTTGCAGGAGACGGACGCCTGGCAGCACTTACTCGGCCAGATCGCTACTGATGCGTTAGGCCAACCGGTGCGCATCGTCGGAGACACCTTGCCGTACATCAACGCCGACGACTTGGCCTTCACCGCGCTCGATCCCCAGGGCGTGAGCTACTGTTTCACCGTGACCTCACCACGCAAGGCGCGTCCTGCAGGCCAGGTCTACCGCCTGGACAACCCGGAGACGCAAGCTGAGGTCTCCGCCGTGTGGCACTATCTGGCAGCGCAGCGACTACAGGGTACACTCCCCGCCGTCCCGCGCCAGGCGACGTGGGTGCTGGTCGTGCAACAGCCTCTCGCCCCGCAGGTACGCCGCCGCGTCAACCGGCGCTGGTGGCTGGGTGTGGCGCTGGGCGTCCTCTTGCTGATCGCAGCGAGTACTCTGGTCGGGGCGCGGCTGGTGCAGGCGCATCTGGCGACGCCCACGCCCGTTGTAGCTGCCGTCACCCTGGTCAACGCCACGGGCGAGACGGTGAGTCTGTGGACGTTGGAAAACGAACCGGTCTGCGTGGTCTGCCCGGAAGGGGCCTTGTTGCCAGACGAGAGCCGCGTCTTGGACGTCACACCCGGTCCAGTGCTCTGGGAGATCGTCCGCGTACCCTTCGGCGACTTCTACACCGCCTACCGCCTCGGCCTGGTCGAGACCTATGTGTCGCCAGGGGCAACCGCGCGAGACACGGTGATCACCCTTACCAAAATGCCATTTACCAATGGGAGGTAGAACAATGCAAACTCATAACCTGCAACCCTCAACTCACAACGAGCAGGGTCAGGCGCTCATCGAAATGCTGATCGCCTTGCCGCTGCTGCTCCTGATCCTGGCCGCCGTCATCGGCTTTGGGCGCGTGCTCTTTGTGGCCCTTGCCGTTGACCAGGCTACTTTCAGCGGGGGACGCTACGCCGCCGAAAGCCTGAATCCCTACCAGGCTGCGTACCAGGCGTACCGCGCCACGTCATTGAACCTGACCGCTAACGGGATCGACGCTGGGCCGATGGCCTGGCAACTAGATGCTGCCGGCTGGCAACGCGGCGGCACGGTGACCAACTATGCCAGCGTCGCTGTGCCCGTCAATGACATTCCGTTGGCCCCGCTGCTCTTTGGCGGCGACCGCGTGACGCTCTGGCAGGGTGCAACGTTCCGCATCGAAAGGTGGAAGTCACGATGGCAGTGAGGAGAGGGAGTAGGAAGTATGGAGTAGGGAGTAAGGGGCGCTGGCGAGGCCGACTCCCTGACGAGCAAGGGCAAGTGCTGGTGTGGGTCTTGGTCTTGTTACCCTTGCTCTTGCTGATGGCGGCGCTCTTGATCGAGGGCGGCTTGATGTACCGCACGTACCGGCTGGCGCAGATGGCGGCGGATGCGGCGACGCACGCAGCAGCCCAGGAAGTCGACGTGGCGCTGTATATGCGCACCGGGCGCGTGGCGTTGACACCCAATGCCGCAACCGTGGCGCAGACCATCGCCGCGACCAATACCCGCGGACAGGTGACCTGCGGCGTCCCGCAAGTGTGGGCTAACCGCGTGAAACTCATCTGTCAAGCGGACTTACACCCCGTCGTCCTCATCGGCGGTCCCACGGTTCACGTCAGTGTACGTGGTCGCGCCCGCCCCGCGTGGGGTGCAACGGGGGAATACGAGTGAGTGTGGATTAGGTGATTGGGGAATTGGGTGAATGGAGAATCAGCGAATGAGCGAATCAGTGTTCATTGCTCTCTCCCCCTTACTCCATACTCCTTACTCCCTACTCCACATTCGCCATTCTTAACTCTTAACTCGCAACTCATAACTCGCAACTCTCAAGGAGGAGACTTAATGAAACGACAACGACAACAAATCAAACTCAAACGTACCAGCTACATCTTACTGGCCGTCGGAATCATCTTCGGCGGTATCGTGCTGGCCGGTGGGGTCCAGGTCTATCGCTGGCTCACCGCGCCGCGCATTGATCTGGAGGCGACGCCAATGCCCACAGTGACGGCCACAGCGCCGCCTACGGTGACACCGCGTCCAGCCGGATGGCAGGAACAGCGTGACACAATGAGTGGGCAGGTGTATCTCACCCCACCCGCTGCCGAGGAACAAGCCTTGCGCGCGGCGTTCGCCGTGCTCTTGCAGCGCACCCGCGTGGAAGCCGCCGATGAAGCGACCTTGCTGGCTTATGACCGCGATGCCAGCGTTGCCCAGGCGCAGGAGTGCTTGGCGACGGACTTTGCCTGGCCCTTGCTGGATACGCCGTTCGTCTTCGTCCACACCGCGTTGGGGCCGGAGAACCCCATCCGCTGCGACGATACGACGCATTGCTCTGTAACCCAGGCAGTGCTTGGCATCCAGGCCGTGTTGATCTTCGAGCCGGCGATGTGTCAATCCACGGGCAGTGTGCCCTGCCTGGCACAGCTTGGCGATGACCAGATCGACGCCCGCGACAACCTGGTGACGGCGACGTTTGTCCAGGGTGCGGACGGCGGCTGGCGATGTACCGGCTGGGAGGCGCTGGCCTTGCCCGTTCCGCCGGATACGTGGTAGAGGAGGTGGATATGCGTGATCTGAACAGACGTAAAACTGTGTTACGCATCGGCCTCTTGTTGCTGGTCACTGGGCTAGTACTGTGGGCGCTGGCGATGTTCGTCACACCGGCGGGCGCGTGCTGTACACCGCCGGAGAACGCTTGCTGCGGCGATCCCTTGAGCGGCTGCTTCAAGTGTGCCAGCGGCGATTCGGGCGGTGGTGGGGGCGGTGGGAGTGCGACCCCGGTTCCCCCTGCACCGACACCTGGCGAAGGTGGAGGCGGTGGGAGCGGCACACCTGCGCCGCCCCCACCCACAGCCACGCCCCCGGCAGGCTTGCCCGGTGGCGGGTTCTACCGGATGAGCTGCGACGCGCTGATCCCCGGCTGTCCCCACGACTGGACGGTGGTCCTGTGGTGGTGTATGCCGGGTGGCCAATGCTACGTGGTGCAAGCCCGCTGCGCTGCCGAGGGGGAATGTGACCTGGTGACGCCCACGCCGCGTCCCTCGCCAGATCCGGGTGAGGACAGCGAATGGCCGTGCCAGGATGCACCCGACGTCTACCCCGGCGGCATCGACCAGACCTGTGATGACTGGCAGTGGAACATCGACGTGCAAGTCCAGATTCCACCCGCGCAAGTGCTGCGCAATCCCTGGCCGCGTTCACTGGTGGGTTTGCCGACTAAAATCTGGTACACCGGCGCGCCCAACCGCGTGGAAGCCTTTTCTGCGGGCAAGGCGTTCCCTTGTGCCGTGGACTACGGCGCAGCTTACAGTAACCCAAGCAGTGTGCCCGCGTGTCCGTCGCCGGTGGGCCAGCTCGCTGAAGGGACGCGGGTGAACCTGCAACTCGGCGCGGCCTGGCAGCGCTGGACACAAGGGGCGGCGGCGCTCTACGGCTTCACGCCGCCGTATGAGTCGCTGATCTCCGTGGGCGACCGCGCGTGGAACGGCGGAGGCAGTACCATCCAGGGCAACTACCTGGAACACACCTTCCAGACCTCATCGTATGGTCTCACCGCCAACGGCCCGCGTTGGAATCCGGCGTGCCAGGATCGTGACTGTACCTGTGACGAACGGGTACTGGCCTGGGATATGCCGGCGTATCAGGGCGGGGTGCAGACCTGGTGGTATCCGCAGTGGACGTGGAAATACGACGAACTGCAATGCACGCGCCGCGAGTGGGGCGACTGCTTCTACCGCGCCGAGCCGCCGTTGGGCATTTCGGCGCGCGGGTGCAGTGACGGGGAGCACGCCGGAGAGGACGACTGGTATCAGTTGGAGCAGTGCGTGGAATGGCGCTGGCGCAACCATACCAGGCCGCTGTTCGGCTGTTCCGGCGAGCAACAAGGCGCGTGGTGCGCCTACGACTTGCGCAAACTCGGTTTCACACCGATGGTCACCTGGGCCGCCGCACAGACCGCCGGGGCTGATGCCGGTGGCGTGCAGTGTGGCAACTTCACGCCGGGGCTGGCAATTCCCGTCATCGAGGTGCAGGCGGTGTTGGAGCCGTAGGGCGATGCTGGATGCTAGAAGCTGGAAGCCGGTCAATCCAGCTTCTGGTATCCGGTATCAAGCATCAAGTATCCAGCATCCAGTATCCAGCATCCAGTATCCAGCTTCAAGTTTCAAAAATCTCACAAGGAGGAACTCTATGAACAACATATCTTTATCAGGAACAGTGGTTCGGCGGCGGGTGTCGCCGGATCAGACGACGGTGTATCGGGTGTTGATCCCACGCCAGCCGGGAATGTTACCGAATCCCGACGGCAAGAACTTCGACGCCATTGATGTGTGTTTCCCGCAGGCCGTGGGGCGTGCGCCATCGTGGCAGCAGGGCGACCAGGTGGAAGTGGCCGGGTTCTTGCAGCAGCGTGACACGCGGGAGAACCTGGTGCATTTGGTGCGCCGCGCTGAGGGCTTGGGCGATGCAGAGCGCAATGAACTGGCGGCGAACGCACAGGGCTTTGTGCAGCAGGCCAAGGTGGAGGTCGTGGCGACGCAGTGGCGGTTCGTGGGGAGGAGGCAGGAGGAGAGGAAGTAACTCTGTTACACCATGCAAGGCTTACCGGCGTCCTGAATCGTGGATTCAAGACGCCGTTTTGATGAATCTCAAATGTCACTTTACATGCGATAATGTTTCTTCCGCACCTTTAGTGAAGCTGTGCACGCCGCTCCCACAAATGGCCTATTTTCGATGTGAAATCTAGCCAGTAACCCCAATAGCGTGCGTTTTATCTGGTCTTTCAGAGAAAACTGCTTATCCTTCACTGAATTTACGGAAGAACCATTGTCGGGTGTAAATTGACACTCAAATTTTGATACTTGATCCTTTCCCCATCCTGCCTATACTTACCTCTGACACAAAAAACCACCCCGCGACTCTGATCCAGTCCGGGGTATCCTTTTGGCTATGACCCAGCGGCCCGTTGAGTAGAGGTCGGAGCAGGAAAGAAGTAATCTATGCAATGCTATTATCTCAAGATTGGCAAAAGTAATTCACTGGCTACTGATTGGCTTGCTGGAAAGAATCCATTGAAATGCCCGGCGGCTGTAATATTTTTCGGACCTCGCCCTATTAAGGATCTTCACAACAACAGTCAGGTCAATGATTTCTATTTGAGTAGTCTACCTGAAGAACGAGATAATACCATAATGGTTACAATAGGGAATGGGAAAGCGTGGTTTCTTAAACCAGCCGGGGAAATTGTAGAGCTTGTACCTCCTCCCGATGCTACTCAGAGTCTTGATAGCTTATGGAAAATGATGCCGGTAGAAGTTATATCGGAGCAAGAATTGAGTAAGGTACCACCTGTTTTGGCTGGGATCAATGCTAATGCTTTTCTCAGTAGAGGAACTTATAGAAAAATTACTAATTGGGGTAACCTCAAAGCAATTTATTGTTCGCTCCAGAAACCATTGCCCGATGAACACCTGAAAATGGAGAACTGCAATGCCTTGCGGTTATTTGAGTGTTTAAGTAGTGTTGAGCCAGAAACACTTATTGCTAAAATATTCGAGGCCGCAGGCTGCTTTGTCCCGGCCTACCGAGGTGGGTATGTTCGGGATGTTGACTTGTTTGTCCACAATGATAAGGATGAAGGCATTAACTTGGGCAGTTTAATTATTCCAGCTCATAAGGGATTATCTATTCAAGTCAAAGGCCGAACGTGGTTACAGGAATGCCCAAGAGGGGTAGATTGCTTAATAGGTTTTGGAGTGCCCCAAGCACCAAATTGCTTTGATGAAGAGTGGCTTTTAACCCAGGTAAGATGTTTCCCGAAAGTCAATACTTGGCTAAATCGTTCGCTAGATTGGCTTCCGCAAGAATTCTTGATAAAATGTGGGTTGTAGTAGCTACGGGCAAAAATCCGCTCACCATCACTTGCCAAGGATGTAAGTCTTTTTTACATCCTTGTGAATTGAAGGGCGGTCTGCCGTCCAGGCGGATTGAAGCTGGTCCCTGCGCCGTGCGTCAGCCAGCGGGCGGCGGTTTAGGGAGAGGCGGCTCAACTCGCGGCCCATTGGGCGGTGAATGTGTTATCTTGAAAGTCCCTGAGTAAGATTTTATGACCGATCAAAATCGCTATGCCAAAGAATTACTGTTTTCTAATGGCCGTTGGGAAAGAAGGGTAGCCCCACAGGGAATCGTGGTCAGCCCAGCCACTGTTTTTGGAGCTCCAAAAAGACTTGGGAAGGCCGCCCGCGTCGTTTTGGTAAGATTGGCGGCTTGGGTACCTTGTAGTGCAACAACTCGT
>Ga0209723_1002232_pt1 | contig 26635 bp, 19 predicted proteins | sample BiotimSIPDNA_2_FD_185750 | JGI IMG/M metagenome (GOLD analysis project Ga0209723, IMG submission 185750) | Anaerobic biogas reactor microbial communites from Washington, USA - Biogas_R2 time_0 SIP DNA (SPAdes) (version 2) | ecosystem: Engineered > Bioreactor > Anaerobic > Unclassified | place...
CTGATATAATCTTTCATCTCAGTTTACAGCATTTGCCATGCAATCGGTACGTGCAATTTAGATGGCAATTGCTGTGTTTTTTTTGACAACTGCTAAACATGGGAACTAATCAACAAAAAAGAACACCATTACTTTCACCAATGCTGCAAGTGTTCATGGTAGCCATGATTTTTGCTAATGTGGCTGGCTCTATGTATGGCCCATTGCTGCCTTTATATTAAAAAGTCACTGGGTGCAAATGTCATCCAGATTGGTTTGTTTTTTACAATCGCACAAATCATCCCACTCGTTTTGCAGATCCTTGGCGGATGGATTTCAGATAGCCTGGGGCGCCTTAAAAGCGTTGCAATAGGCAGCGTGGCGGGTTTGCTTTCTTATGCTGGCCTGATCCTTGCGCCAACCTGGCAGTGGGTTCTGAGCGGTGAGGCTTTAGGCGCTATTACCAGATCTCTGATTGGACCCAGCTTCGGTGCTTTTATCGCCGAAGAATCAGCAGAAGAAAACCGTGCCCGGGTTTACGGGCTAACAGAATCAATTTTTACAATCGTGACCATTGTTGGTCCCCCCTTAGGGGGCTTCATGGTGGATAAATTTGGATTTAAGGTTATGCTGATCACTGCTGCAGCCATTTATTCCGTTGCCACTGTGATGCGGGTGTTGATGGCAAAGCGTGCAGCAGCTCACCCACAGGCAAAACGCAACGGCCCGCTAACCATGAAGTCATTAAGTACCAATCTTGGCGCTATGTTTGGTTTGCTGATGGCAGGTGGGGTTATCACCTGGGTGCTGATTACAGATGGCATCCGGGATATTTCATTTTCCTTCTCCGGATCTCTATTACCGGTTTATTTGGAGGAGATTGGATCTCTTTCTGCGCAACAAATCGGATGGCTGGCATCGATAATGGGTGTATGCAGCATGATAACCAATTTCCCCGCAGGTTGGCTGGCTGATAAAAAAGGTGAACGGCTGGCAATTATTTTGGGCTTTCTTTTAGAAGCAGCGGCATTATTCATTTTCATTAAAGCAAACACATTTTGGGGTTTTGCGGCAACCTGGGGAATTTTCGGCATTGGCACAGGCTTGATGGCACCTGCTTATCAATCACTTATCAGTAAAGTTTTGCCAGATAAGCTGCGCGGCACAGGTTTTGGCTTGATCCATTCTAGTTTAGGGGTATTCTCCTTACCTGCCCCTGCGATTGGCGCCTCTATGTATCAAAACATATCCCCGCAAACACCTTTCATGATCACAGCTTGGGCATCGCTTTTAGCCATCATCCCAGTTTGGCTAAAGTTCAAAACAACAAATAAAGATCAAATGGCTTCTCAAAAAGCATTGGACAAAATTAATCATTTTGAAGGTGAACAATCGCAATCTGATTAATGAGGTTTGAAGTAACTTTATTAAAAAGAAAAGGTTAAAAATGCAGCAACCAGCAACTTTTGAAATGGTCAACTGGAAAAAACGCTTCTTCACCATTTGGTCTGGGCAAGCCATCTCGATGCTTGGCAGCCGGCTGGTTGGCTTTGCTTTTGTCTGGTACCTGACCTCCAGCACTGGTTCAGCCACTGTTTTAGCAATCGGCTCTTTAATGAGCCTTTTGCCAGATGTGATTATCAGTCCTATCTCTGGCGCTTTAGTTGACCGCTGGAACCGCAAAACGGTATTAATTGTTTCTGACGTCCTGACAGCCTTGGTGACCTTGGCTTTAGCTGGCCTATTTGCCTTCACAGAGGTCAGACTCTGGCAAATTTACAGTGTGATGTTCCTGCGCTCAGCCTTCGGCACCTTCCAATGGACTGCCATGTTGACATCGACTTCGTTAATGGTGCCTAAGACCCAGCTTGCCCGCGTCTCAGGCATGAACCAAACCCTTGCAGGCTTACTGGGCATCCTTGCCCCACCGCTTGGTGCCTTCCTTTTGGGGATTTTACCCATGGATGGCATCCTCCTGGTTGATGTTGCTACGGCCGTATTAGCGATTTTGCCGCTCTTTTTCTACCACCTGCCCCAACCTGAACTAGAGCCCAGCGCTAAAGATGAACAGGGCAATTACAAGAAGAACCTTTGGCAAGACATGATAGAGGGTTTCCAATTCATTCACACTTTACCCGGTCTATTCTTCATCATTATTACTGCCATGTTAATCAATTTCATCCTTTCGCCAGCCTTTTCGCTTTTACCTTTATTGGTTACAGAGTACTTTAAGAAAGGCGTCCTTGACCTTGGTTTGGCTCAATCTGTTTTTAGCATCGGCTTTGTAATTGGTGGTTTGGCTTTGAGCATTTGGGGAGGATTCAAGAATCGCTTAGTTACCTCCATGACTTCTTTGTTGTTAATGGGCTTGGGAGTTTTTTCGCTGGGAATTATTCCGAGTAATGGCTTTTATGTTGCCATTGCAGCGCTTGCATTGGTTGGATTTGCCAATCCGCTCACTAACGGTCCGCTCATGGCTGCCATGCAAGCGCGGGTTGAACCGCAAAAGCAGGGGCGTGTCTTTTCGATCATCAATGCCGGGGCATCATTGGTTACGCCGATTGGTTTGGCGATTGCAGGCCCCCTCTCAGACGCGGTCGGCGTGCATATTTGGTTTCTGGCAGGCGGGGTCGTGTGCATCCTTGCCGCAGTCTCAAATTTGCTGAACAAACAAGTCACTAATCTTGGGAAATTACCTGAAGAAACACAAGCTCAAACAAACGCTGTAAATAGCTAACAAAATCACCTGGTAAACCCCCAAAACCTAAAATAATTGGAACAAATGCGGAAGACTTCTCGTCTGATTGTTATAGAAAAGAAGTTTTAAGCTATAGTTAATTTATAAAAACAAATTTGACCAGTTTACCAGAATGTTTGGAGGTTGAAATGACCAAAAAATTAGTTACCCTTTCAACGCTGATTATCATAACCACAATTATTACGGCTTGTTCACCACAGAAAGCGGACATGCGCAACCCTGCCTCAGTTTTTTGCGAAGAAAAAGGCGGGACGCTCACTATCCGCACTGACAAGGATGGGGGACAAATAGGTTATTGTATCTTCGAGGACGGTAGCGAGTGTGAAGAATGGGCTTTTTACCGGGGGGAATGCAAACCTGGTGATAGCCTGGCAAAAGAGATCGGCATGCCCAACCCTGCTTCTGTCTTTTGTGAAGATAATGGCGGCAAGCTTGAGATCCGCACTGATGAGGCTGGAGGACAAGTAGGCTTTTGCCTCTTCGAAGACGGCAGTGAATGTGAAGAGTGGGCTTACTACCGGGGTGAGTGTAAACCTGGTGATAGCCTAGGCCAAGCAATTGGCATGCCAAATCCCGCTTCAGTTAATTGCCAAGAAAAAGGCGGCAAGCTTGAGATAATTACAGATGCTTACGGCAACCAAATTGGTATGTGCAATTTTGCGGATGGCAGTGCCTGTGAAGAATGGGCTTTCTTCCGCGGCGCTTGTGTAGAGGGCGGCATTTATCCATTGTCTGAGCAAGCTGATGATGGCTGTTATATCTATCGCAATGAGAGATTATCCTACAGCCTGCATGTTCCCAAAGATTCCCAAGTGACATCCGTTGGCGACCCGGGGCAGACCATCAGCATCATAGGCCCCTTAAATAACGATGAACATTGGCCGATGATTTACGTCAACCATCCTGCAATTGAACCCTATACCACAGGGACAGATAACGACCTGGAAGCGTTGTTAACTAAAAATAATTTATTAATTGAAGAACGCAAAGAGGATAGGGTAATTGCAGGGGAAACGGCTATTCACCTTTATCATCCCCGCAGCCTGCAATCCTATGCCTCTGATACCTATTACTTCTTACATAACGGTCAACTGTTTAGCATCGTCCTACTGCATACTGCGGACCAGGAAGATTGGGAACTCTATAACCACTTTCTTGATAACATAACTTTTAGCGACTGATTAAACACAATAAAGCGTTAAATAGTCCAGCCTAAAAAAATTTCTAGGCTGGCTTTCAATTATCTACTTAGCGCTTATTGTCAGCTGCAAAAAAACCTCTCTTAACGTACCTCTATTATCTATGGTATTGTTTGTGGGCTCAAGTTTCCATAAAGGCACGCCAATTATCTCAGCTAAAGATAAGCTTATCCTTGATCTATCAATTTAGGTTAGGAAGTACTCTTGATTTTGACCGGGTTGGTAGTATTTTTGCTGCAGCAAGCAAGAGACAAGCATCTATTCCTTTAATTAACGCAATACAAACAGCTTATTGAGGATTCATAATTTTTTTTTGCAATCCAATTTTGCGCTTGAATATTATCCAGGCGTTTAGTTTTTCTGTATGCTTGTTTTATGGTAGGATATTAATCTATACTCCTAGACTGTGAGGAATTATGCTTAGAACACGTTTTGCACCAAGCCCAACCGGTTACATGCACATTGGAAACCTGCGCACCGCCCTGTACGCTTTCTTGATTGCCCGGAAAGACAAGGGTGTCTTCATTCTCCGGATAGAAGATACTGACCAGGCACGCAACGTGCCAGAAGCAGTTCAGGCGATCTATAAAAGCTTAGCGCTGGCGGGCATTACCTATGACGAAGGCCCAGACAAAGATGGCGGCTTTGGTCCTTATGTGCAAAGCCAACGCCTGCCAATCTACGCAGAGTATGCCAAGCAGTTAATTGATGAAGGCGCTGCATATTACTGCTTTTGCCAAAAAGAAGATAAAGCTGTCAGTGAGGAAGAACCGGAAAAAACGATCACTCGCCGGGATCCTTGCCGAAATTTGACGCCGCAAGAGGTCCAAAGGCACTTTATAAAAAACCCGAAGCCTGTAATTCGCCAGAGAATCCCTGAAACTGGCAGCACCACCTTTTCCGATCATGTCTATGGCTCAATCACCATTACACATGACTCCCTCGACGACCAGGTTTTACTAAAATCTGACGGTTATCCCACTTACAATTTTGCCAATGTTGTGGACGACCACCTGATGGGCATCACCCATGTGGTACGCGGGCAGGAATATCTCTCATCAACGCCCAAATACAACCTGCTCTACCAGGCTTTCGGTTGGGACATACCGGAGTATGTGCACCTGCCGCACATTATCAAAGAGAATGGAGAGAAATTCAGCAAACGATTGGGTGACCCATCGTTTGAAGACCTGATTGTGATGGGCTACCTGCCCCAAGCTATTGTCAATTATGTGGCACTGCTTGGCTGGAGTCCTGGCGATGATCGTGAATTCTTCACTTTGGATACATTGACGGATGCCTTCAGCATGGATCGCATCAATAAATCAAGCGCGGCTTTTTCTTATGATAAGCTCAAATGGCTGAACGGTGAACACATCCGCGCCTTGCCTTTTGAAACATTTCATTCGTTAGCTTTGCCTTACTACCCAGAAACATTGCAACCATTAGACCTGAGAAAAGTGAGCAAATTAATCCAACTACGAATAGAGCAATTGACAGCCATCCCAGAAGTCGTTCACTTTTTAGCAGAATTGCCAGACTTTGACCCGCAGCTATTTGATAACCCGAAAACAAAATCCAGCTTAGACAGCAGCTTGAAAGTGCTCAAAGAAGCCTTGCCAATCCTGGAAAAACTTGCTGAGTGGGATAACGCCAACCTTTTCGAAAGCTTAAAGGCCTACGCATCCCAATCAAATCAAAAGGTGGGGACGGTGATGTGGCCTATCCGCACAGCCCTGTCTGGCCTGCCATCAACACCGGGTGGCGCAACGGAATTAGCAGACCTGTTGGGAAAGGATGAAAGCCTTATGCGTTTAAGAAAAGGATTGAGTATGCTTGAGAAACCCTTAAGCTGAGACAATTTCATTATCAAATTAAAATGGATGCCATTAAAGACTTGACATCCATTTTTTTGTTATGGCATCATGCTTGCACCTATCTATTAATTAAAAGGAACGTTTTGACAATTTAAAGCGTCTTTGTTTGAAACGGAACACTTTAAATTAGGAAAATTATGAAAAACAAAGAATCAACCCAACCTATAAAACCGATGGCAACACCTCGAATTGCCAGCACACAGACCGATAAAAAACCGCGCGGATGTTTGTTTTTCCTGTTAGCAATTATCGGTCTCACCCTTATCCTGGTCTTGGGATTATCTGTAGGCACTTATATATTCAATGCTAATCAGCTCATCTTACCTGGCGTCAAGGTCTTCGATCTTGATTTAAGTTACAAAACGATCCAACAAGCATCAAGTTTGATAGATTCAATTTGGAATAAAGAAACCAGCATTGTGCTTGAAGCACCTTTTGGGGAATTTTCAATAAATCCAAGCGATATTGGCTTGACTATCGATGCAGAGGAGACTGCTAAAGCTGCTTTTGACATTGGTCGTGGGCAGGATTCATTCAATGAGATTCAAAAGCTCTGGCAACAAAAAAATGTCAACATAATCCCCATAGTAAACCTGGATGGTGACACAGCCAACAAATTAATTCAGTCTATCGCAGAATTGCATGACCTGCCCGCCCTGGAGAGTTACCTCGAGCTGCAGGATGGTCATTGGCAGTCTGTGCCTGGTCATGACGGCGCTATCGTTGATATCCAGGCAACCCTGGCTCCTCTTGCTGAAAATCCTTTATTGGTCCTGATGCAGGGCAGTCTCCCAATCATCGTTAAACCTGTTTACCCTGCTGTATATGTTCTTTCAGAGTTGATTGATGAAATAGATCAACTGGTGTCAAAAGAGCTCAGTCTGCAAGCATACGACCCAATCCTGGATGAGCGCTTCTCCTGGTCAGTTTCAGATGAAATCAAAGCTGCCTGGGTAAAAGTTGACGGTGTTTCTCAAAAAGTCTGGTTGGAACCGTCAAATGAGCAAATTGAAGGTCTGTTTGAGACCTGGAATCAAGACTTGGGCGGAGAGCGTCAAATTCAAATTCCTACGAATTTAGATATGTTTAAACAAACCTGGTTAGAAAGTGAATACGCCAAGGTGGAAATCAGGCACTTGCCCAGCACACACACCGTTCAGGCTGGCGAATCGCTGTGGGGAATCGCCCTCAATTATGGCATGCCTTTGTACCGCTTGATGGATGCAAACCCCGGCTTATCTGCTGTAACTCTTTATTTTGGGCGTCAAATTATCATTCCATCGCCTAATGACTTGCTGCCACTACCGGTCATCGAAAATAAACGCATTGTCATCAACATCAGCCAACAGCACATGTGGACTTACGAAGATGGCAATTTGCGCAGTGAGCATGTAATTAGTACGGGCATGGATGATTCACCGACTATGGCTGGCATCTTCCAAATCCAAACGCATGACATTAACGCCTACGCATCGAATTGGGATTTGTGGATGCCCCATTTTATGGGCATATACGAGGCCTGGCCGGGCTTTATGAACGGTATTCACGGTCTGCCTTTGCTTTCCAGCGGTGTACGCCTATGGGCTAGCAGCCTTGGCCGACCAGCCTCCTATGGCTGCATCATTATGGACCTACCTGCAGCGGAGTCGCTTTACTACTGGGCTGAAGATGGTGTTGTAGTGGAAATTCAAAGATAATAATGCCGGGTAAAAAAGAAACAAATTTACAACTGTTTGGAATACTTCTTGCAACATTAAGCATAAGGTTTTAAATGAGAAAATCTAAATGATGAATAATGGGTAGTCAATGTTGGCATTAAATGAAATCATCCTTGTGTTGACGGAATTTCCAGGAAACTTAGTGTATTACCTGGTGATCCTCTCAGCTGTTGCTTTAGCGCTCGCCACAGCAATTAGAGCCTACCAGACCACCCCAGCCACCAAGACCAGAAGAGTGATGCTGGCGATGATTATCATTTTCATTCTGCAAATTTTATTATTTACGCTGAGTTTTATTGCCTGGCATGGGTCTGCGATGGCCATTCGTTTACTGCCATTAGGTCATCGCATCCTGACCCTGCTCTCCCTCATTTGGCTGGTCTGGTCGTTATTATCCCAGAAACCTAAATCCTGGCTGGATATTACTGCCAGCCTGTTTACCCTTTTAACCCTGATTGCAGGGTCTTTGGCTATTATTTATTGGCTTAACCAGCCCGTCTCTCTCAACTTTAACGGCACCTGGTTGGATGCTACTTGGGTCATAGCCACATTTTTCTTGCTCATAGCTGCCTTTATTGGTTTGCTGACACAAAAATCACATTATAAATTAGAAGGCATCTTAATTATCATCTTTGCCATTTTGGGTTATTTGCTTTATTACTTTGCACCTAACGCTGGCTCGCTGCCGGCAGCCGTTCTGCTGAGCCAATTACTTTATTATCCGCTTTTGATCAGCATTTCCTGGCAGCATGCAAACCTGGCTTTTATTAATCATTTTCAGGATGAAGCCAAATTCAAACCGGTTGTTTCAGATAGCCGGGTGGATGTTACACCGCGCTTGGCCGAGTCATTTTTAGAGATCAGCCTACAAAATAACAGTAAAAAGATTCAAAATTCGGTTTCGCACGCTGTTAGCCTTTTTATGATGTCTGACATATGCGCCGTGATGCACCTGGACCAAGCCAGCCAACAAATCACTGTTGAATCGGCCTATGATCTCATCCGAGAAGATTATTTACGCGCCTTTAAGCTAAGTGCAGACCAGGCGCCAAATCTTTATCAGGCTTTTACAGATGGTAAGGCATTGCAATTAATAGCCAATGAACGTTACAAAATTGATATTGATAGCCTCTACAAAGCAACAGGTTATAACCAGTTAGGGGATCCGCTGATCTTCCCAATTAAATCAAATGGTAAAGCTCACAGCATCGCTTTTTTATTGTTGACCCCCTACACATTTCGGCGATGGACGCCAGAAAACCTGGAAAGGCTTGAAAAATTAGGCCCAAGCCTTGCCCGTATTATTGAAAACGCTTCTGAGGTTGATGCGCGCAATCATGCCGCTGAAAACATCCAGGTTGCGCTAAACCAGGTATCAAGAGAAAACACCCGTCTGCAGGAGCAGCTTGAACGCAACCAAACCCTCCTAGGTGAACTGCGCCTAGAGTACAACAGTAATAAAAGCGCTTACCAGGCCGAAATACAATCCTGGCATGAACGTGTGGAGAACTTAAAAGATCAAATACTGACGCTTGAAGGCAAACTACAAGCAGGACAGAGCTTGCTCCAGGAAGCACAGCAACTTAAACAAGATAAGCAGAACTTGGAAATCCAAATTGAGCGGTCAAATCATCAAATTGAGAAGTTGAAACTGGCGATGCAAAAGGCAAAATCAGTGGTGGATGATATCGTTGCAGCCCAAGATATATATAATTACGAAATATCTAATGGTCCAGTCCAGGCAGGATTTGAAGGTCAAGATGTAACAGATGCAACTGAATGGCAACCTGAAATTCAACTGGACACAATTGACCCCTTTGATTTGGTCCATCAAGCTCTTTTGGAAGTTTCAGAAACAATTGCACAGAAAAACCTTCAGATGCAGCTTGAATTAGGCAACTTGCCAGAACGAATCAAGATCTCAAGAGAATCCTTCGTCAAGGTTTTTTCCAACCTATTGAACAATGCCCTGTCTTCCTCCCCTAACAGTGCCCAGGTGCAAGTTAGGGTTGCGCTTAATCAAAGCGATGTCCAGCAACCTTTACTAGATATCCAGGTCACAGACCACGGGGGTGGGTTATCTCAGCAAGAACAGGATTCTTTCCAGAGAATGATCGAAAGAATTGGCCATCCTGTGCCAGGCGGCATTGGAAATGTGGATGCTTTACGCGAGGTGATGAAGCATATCCAGGTTTTACAAGGTAATTTCATGATAAACAGTGACGTGGACCAGCCAACAACCTATCGCCTGCAATTGCCTTTCACAGTAGAGAGTGGCGACATGTCAGAGTCAATTGGAAACACACCTAAAGAAGAAGTTTGAGGATATTATGCAGCTTAAAAAACATCAAATAATTACATTATCAGTATTCCTGGTAATCACCCTATCTTTGTTCGGAATAATACTTGCAGGTGTTGTGGTCAATGTCGCTGCAAACTCACCAGACTCAAACATCAACCTCAGGCTGCGGGGAATGCCAATTACCCCTACCCCCTTCCAACCGAATTCATATGCTTACGTCCTGGAAGATGGCAGTATCGAGGTGCTGCCGCCTCAACCAGCTAATACGCCCACGCCTGTGCCAACTTTAGAGTTAGCTGAACTTCCTGAAAGACAACTCAATATTTTGCTGCTTGGCTCAGACTCCCGCAATGACGGCTCCTATCGCACCGATGTGATCCTTTTACTATCGCTTAATCCGGAGCAAAAAGCGGTTAGCGTGGTTTCCTTCCCGCGCGACCTGTACGTTACCATCCCCGGTTGGCAAATGAACCGCATTAATACCGCGCACATGGTCGGTGGGTTTGAATTATTGGCAGAAACCTTCAAAGCAAATTTTGGCATCCGTCCAGATCTATACCTGATGGTTGATTTCAGCGGCTTTAGAGCGGTTATCGAAAGCTTAGGCGGGATCGATGTACAAGTTGAAAAATTCTTTGAGGACCAATGCGACCATACCCTCAGTATCAACAGCCATTGTTTTGTGTATCCTGGCGTGGAACATATGGATGCTGATTGGGCTTTGTGGTATGCCAGGGCCCGTTACTCAACCAATGACTTTGACCGCGCCCGCAGGGCACAAGAGGTTGTACAAGCCATATTTAACCGCATCATCAGCCTGGACATGATTACAAAAGTTCCAGAAATGTATGATCTTTACACGCAATATGTCGAGACAAATGTTGGATTGGGAGATATCTTGGCTTACCTACCACTTGCCTACTCCGTGCGCGACGGCAGCAACATCAACCGGTACGTAGTCGGACAGGAACATGTCACCAACTGGATCACTGGCGAAGGCGCCATGGTATTAATTCCAGATTATTACGCCATCCAAAACATCTTAGCTGAAGCTTTGTATCTGAACCAGTAAGTATTTGACAAGTTCTAATTATTGTTATAAACTAAAAATAGTTAGACTATACGAAAAAATATTGACTGGAGAAATCATGTCTGATAAACCTGTATCATTATCTGCACATATTACTGAAGATACGCTCTTGCAGCCAGCCATTCAAGCCTGGAAGTTTTATCTGCATGACCAGGGGCGCTCTATCCATACTGTCAAAGCGTTTGAGGCAGATCTGCAACTGCTGTCGAGTTACTTGCCGCCCGATAAACCAATCGGTCAGGTCACAACTAAAGACCTAGAGGATTTCACGAATTGGCTTGTAAACGAACGTAACATATCCTGCAGTCCAAAAAGCCTAGCAAGGCGCATTACTTCGCTCAAGTCTTTTTTCCGCTGGCTGAGTTCCAACGCTGTCCTGACGGTTGATCCGGCTGAAAAACTTGTGCAGTTGGCTGTGAAAAGCCCCCTGCCTGTCGTGCTGACGCAAGCAGAATTGCAGAAGGTAATTGATACGGCTGATGCCATGCGGTTCAAACAACCAGCAGATGCACGGCCATACACACTGCTTTCCTTGCTGCTCGAAACGGCTATTAAGAAAGGTGAATGCATTGGTTTAAGCTTAAATCACCTGGACTTTGATTCACCAAATGGGCCATTCATCTTTGTGCGCTACACCAATCCGCGTTACCGCTACAAGGAAAGAAAAATTCCCGTCTCCCAATTTTGGGTAGAAGCATTCAAAGAGTATCAACAACAATATAACCCTGCAGAGCAAGCCTTCCCTTGGTCTCCCCGCCGTTTAGAGTACATTTTGGAAGATATCAGCAATGCTGCAGGCCTTGAAAAACACTTATCCTTTGATATGTGCCGCTGGACCAGCGCCTTGAACGATCTTGTCAACGGCATTGAACCTGATAAAATCCGTCAAAAATTAGGCGTGTCCAAAATTCAGTGGCGTGAAATTTTTCAAAAATTACGCACCCTGGCCAAAGAACAAGGCTTTGACACCCAAACCTGGGAAGATACCCCAGAAGAATAAAAGGACAATTTTGATAAATGCCCTCGCAAGAGGGCAAATCATTTAATTATGTAAGTTACAGTCTTTTTCGCATACCTTGTCTACCCCTGACAAAATGTAAAGAAAGTGATAAGATAGGCGGCGTTTAACACGCTTTGTGCCGGCATTTATGCCGTTTTGATGGAGAATTATTGATGTATACACAAAAAAATGAAAAGAAGAAATCATGCCTGACCTGCCTTCTCTTCTTGGTCCTGTTTTTACTTGTCCTTGCTGTTGCAGGTGGCATCAGTTTAAACCTAATCAGGGAAGGCCAACCAGGCTTTTTGGCTAACTTAATTGATAACAACTCAAACCAGGCAGAACCTGCTGACCAAACTGCCGGCTGGTTACCCGTGCCGGAGCATGTCAAGACCATCGTCTTACTTGGATCAGATTTCAGGCCAGAATCAGGCTTCCGCACAGATGTCATCCTGCTGGTTGCTTATAACTTGCAAACTGGCCAGGCTAATATGCTTTCATTCCCGCGTGACCTGTGGGTCACTATCCCAGGCTGGCAGTATGAAAGGATTAATACAGCCGTACAGGCTGGCGGTTTTGATCTTCTCGGGGACACAATGCAAGTTAATTTCGGTTTCAGACCGGACCATTATGCCATGGTGGATTTCAATGGCTTTAAGAAAATCATCAATTTATTGGGTGGAATTGATGTCCATGCCAGGCAACCAATGGAAGATCAATGTGAATTTAACAGCGAACGTTGGTGTTATATAGAAGAAGGCGTTCAGTATATGGATGCAGATAAGGCACTATGGTATGTACGTGCGCGATATAACTCTTCTGATTTTGATCGCACCCGCCGAGCCCAAGAAGTGGTCAGCGCAATTTTTAAGAAGGCGATCAGTCCCAGCAGCATCTTGAATATGCCATTATTAATTGGCACAGTGAGCACCCTGGTGGAATCGGATTCTAACCTGGTTGATTTATGGTACTTTTTAGTGCCTTTCATCAAATTTACCCAGGAAGACAATTTCAACTCCTTTACCTTAACCCCAAACGAAGCCATGCCCTGGATGACTGATGGTGGTGCCAGTGTGCTGTTGCCCAACCACCCCCTGATTGAACAAATTCTCTACCAGGTATTATGGATCAATAATCCATAAAATTAATCAAATAGACTTCAGTAATTGAAGATGTAAGATCGCTTTTTCTGAGCCCTTCATCCTGAAGTTGTGTGCAGGTTGCAGACCTGCTATCCAAACGATTTGTTCCCCAGAAGTGAGCAGTGGCCAAAGGTCACGCGCTTCTTGGGGAATATTTTTATTAATAAAGAAATCGCTTAGCTTTTGGCTATGACCGCCCATACCAAATGGCTGGAAGCGATCACCATCCTGCCTACCCCGCACCACCAGGGGGAAATCCAAGCAATCAGCATTCAGCCAAGCCTGGCTAGGGTCATGTAAATCATCTTGCCTGATTTGGCTAAAATTGGGCTCTATGAGCAACTCAGCCTTAATTTGCCAGCCATCTGTCAGGTTTAATACCCTACCTGAGTGAAGCTGAATATCGCTAGCCTGGGATGGCAATTGTGGGAATTTAGGAAAGCGCAGGTTGGCATCCTTTTCAATTATGTAAAAGACATCCTGTTTAATGATCAGGTCAAGATAATCAATAAAATCTACACGACCAACATTACCTGGCTGCTGCAGCGTTTTTATAGCCCGATCTATAGTATCAAAACCAATGTCTCTCAAAGATGGCCGCAGGTGCGCACACATGCTGCGCAGTAAACGGCGTTGCATCCCTAAGCCCTGTTGATTGAAACGCTGCCTGTCCAGGCCAATATAACCCTTTTGAGCATCAACCAGGCACTCCTGCAGCATTTTCTGGGTAAGCTCAGTTAATATTTGCTCGTCATGGGCTAAGACATCAGCCATTCGCCAAAACACCTGTTTGATATTCGGGTTATAAGTTTGTAAGATAGGCAAAAGCTGATGCCGCAAGCGGTTGCGGTAATAGGTCACGTCAATGTTACTTTCATCTAATATAGGTACCAAACCATTTTCGCTGCAGTAAGCCTCCACATCTGCTCGCCATACCCCCAACATTGGTCTAACCAATGGCAAGCTGTTGTGCCAGGCTGGAATTACTTCACGATAAGCCATGCCCTTCAAGCCGCTCATGCCTGCCCCTCTCAGCAAGTGCATTAAAACAGTTTCAACCTGGTCATCGGCGGTATGCCCTACCACGACTGCCTGGCAACCCGTTAACTGCGCTTGCTGAAAAAGAAAGGTGTATCGGCATTCCCTGGCTGCCTCTTCAATTGATAGCTTATGATCTTGCGCATATTTGCCAACATCTATGACTTCGCTAACCATTGGAAGTACCAACTTTTGCGCGAGGTCTGCCACAAAGCGTGCTTCACTATCTGCGTTGTCTCGCAGTTGATGATTCAGGTGCGCAACCACCAGGTTTAACCCTGCCTGGTGCAGCACATGCAAAAGCGTCAGGCTATCTGGACCGCCTGAGACGCCTAGCAACAGTCTCTGCCCTAAATCAACGCCGCATTTATTGACCAAATCATTCAAAATTTGTTTTTTAAGCATGTAAAAATTATAGCATCACAGCCAAAGATAATCTGATTGCAATTATTGAAATATGCGTTTATTGAAACACAAAACGATAATCATCGATGGTGTATACTAAATTCACAATATTATGCAAAAAAAGCCATTCATAATCGGGATCACTGGAAATATTGCCTCAGGTAAAAGTGTTGTACGCCAGTATTTAGAAAACCTTGGGTCGATCACTTTCGATGCAGACCTATTAGCGCACCGCACTTACCTTAAGGGCAAACCAGCGTACCAGCCCATAATTGACACCTTTGGGGCAGGCATCCTTGCACATGATTTGCAAATTGATCGAAAAAAATTGGCCAAAATTGTCTTCAAGGACGAATCTGCCTTAGAAAAATTAGAAGCCATAGTTCATCCCGAGGTAACCAAAATGATTAATGCATTGGTTACAGCAGCAAAATCAAGAATAGTCGTTATCGAAGCCATTAAATTAATCGAGGCAGGCATGGCTGCAGATTGTGACCAAGTTTGGGTTGTGGCCGCAGACGATACACTGAGATTGCAGCGCCTGGTTGAAGACCGAAACATGAGCTTGAAGGAGGCAAAACAGCGGATTGAAAGCCAGCCCCCACAGGTAGATAAAATCACCCAAGCCCACCAGGTGATTTACACGGATGGAAAATTTAAAGACACTTATAACCAGGTCCACTCAGCCCTGAATGACCTAAAGCTCTCTAAAAGCGCTGATAAGGAAATATTAAAACTGGATAGTAATACTGTAATTCGCCCACTGCAAGTGTGGGATGAGGCTGATTGGAACGAATTTCAACTGAAGCTACCAACTGGGTCCAATGACAAACAAGATATTTTTGAGTTATTAGCACAACAATCTGTTATGGGTCACTGGCAAGCAAATACATTGGCTAGGGTCGCGTACTGGAAAATGGAAGCCTTATTAGCGCTCATCACTGGTTTTGCGCAGGTCTCACAAAACAATCAACCTGACTTAGGCTTAACCTTTCAAACCTGGATTGAACGCAATGCCTGGCAGCACCTATCTTCTTTAATCTTGGTTGATGAAAAAACAATTCTGCAAGCGAATTTTAACCAACAGCATTACCATAAGTTGGATATGGATAAGGATTTGACTGACTTCCCGCCTATCAGGGCTTTGTTGAATAAATACGCCATTGCCAAAGAGCAGGTCTCCTACAAGAGGAATCCAGATTTTGAATCTAAATCTATTTAAGTTAAAATGGAGGTCAATCAGGTTATACTTGATTTACTAGAAAAAGATTAGTACATAAAGATGGAAGACCTAATTAATAATCTACTATTCATCATACAGCGCTTCAATTGGTCTAGTGTCTTAGACATCGTGCTGGTTACCATTGTGTTTGCTACCTTGCTTTTCCTCTTAAGAGATACTGAAGCCCTGGTGTTACTGCGCGGTGTTTTCCTGCTGGTCATCCTGATCACCTTGCTGACCAGCCTGGTCAACCTGCCTGCCTTTACCTGGTTGGTGAATACGCTTACACCTGCCCTGATCTTTGCCATCCCGGTCATCTTTGCGCCAGAAATTAGGCGTGCTTTAGAGCGTGTTGGGCGAATTAGCGACATGGATTTCCTCAGCCGTAGAAACTCCCGCTCTACCCGGGAAGAAACAGAAGCCATGCTCAAAGCCCTGACCAGGGCAGCTGGCAGGCTCTCAGAGCGCAGGCACGGCGCGCTGATTGTAATTCAACGCCGGCAGTACCTAACAGATTACCTCAAGACCGGGGTGCCGCTTAACGCCGAGGTAACACCTGAACTGCTGCTGCAAATTTTCTATCCCAACACGCCCCTGCACGACGGGGCAGCAATCATCATGGACAATCGCGTTAAATCTGCCTCCTGTGTTATGCCCCTTTCTGCCAGCGGTGTATTGAACTCCTTGCCAGAACGCACGATGGGGTTGAGACACCGGGCTGCTTTGGGTATTTCAGAAGTCAGCGATGCAATTGCAGTAGTTGTCTCTGAAGAAACAGGCAGCATTTCAATTGCCCATGATGGCCGTCTCATCCGCCGCTTAGATACAGACCGGCTCTACAATTCACTGCATGCCTTCCTTTTTAATGATGCAATTCCTGGAAAAAAGAACTTCTTAACCACCCTCAAATCCTTAATTAAGCTCAAATCAAAGCCAAACCAGGAGGATAAGTCGTGAAAGTGTTACGGTGGCTTTTCAAGATTATTCCTACAATACTGATGGCTTTGACCCTGGCAGTTATTGTTTGGTTTTCATCTGTAACGGCTTCGGACCCAAACGAAGAAGGGCTCATTCCTACCCCAATCCCAATCAATGTCATTGGCCTCAACCCAGATTTGATTTTATCAGGGGACATTCCAGAGTCAGCTTCAGTTATGGTAAAAGCACCAAGTTCGGTTTTGACCCGATTAACAAACGAACCAAACTTAATCAGGATTACAGCTAACTTATCAGGTTTGGGTACAGGCGAGCATGAAATTACGCCTCAAGTGGATATCGCCATTGGTCCAACGGAAGTATTACGACTTACCCCTGAGACTTTCACCATCTCACTTGAATCCATACAAGCAAAAGAGTTGCCTATTAATTTCAGTATGATTGGCAATTTACCAATCAGCTACGAAGCTGGCGAACCACAGTTGAGCACAAGCAATGTGCAAGTTTCTGGTCCGACTTCTTTGGTCTCAGAAGTATCCCAGGTGATCGCTTCCATTGACCTGACTAACGTAACCGCAAATGTGAATAAGCTGGTCGACTTACGGCCTTTAAACAGCAATGGGGCAATCATATCAGGGATCACGCTCAGCCCATCATCAGTGCGGGTGGAGGTTCCCATCACCCAGCTAGGTGGTTACCGCAATGTATTCATCAAAATTATCACGACTGGCCAGATTGCCCAGGGATTTTATCTCACAGGTATTTACGCAAATCCACCAACCATTACGATTTATACTTCTGACCCTGACTTAGCCAATAATATGCCCACCTTCATCGAAACAATGCCCATTAACCTCAACGGTGCGGATGAAGATTTCGAGACAAATGTCGCCCTGAGTTTGCCAGAGAGGATTCAAATTGTAGGTGAACAAAACATCACCGTCCAGGTTGGTATAGCGCCGATTGAAAGTAGTATCAACTTTTCAAACGTACCTGTACAATATCTTAATCTCGGGAATCGTCTGAAAGTCTCCCTTACCCCTGATGTGGTTGATGTGTATTTATCAGGTCCTCTTTTCTTATTGGACAATTTGAACTTTTCTGATATCATCGTGACTCTGGACTTGCAGAACCGAGGGACAGGTATTTACCAACTGGTACCCCGTGTGGAATTCGGCAACGAGGCAATCAAGGTGGATGCGATCCAGCCAGGTACGATTGAGGTCAATATTTCACAATAACCAAGTGTTGATTTCTTAATCTTCACAAATCCTGAATTAATATACTGAGAGAATAGCATGAGAAAACCCGTTGTAGCATTAGTGGGGCGGCCAAACGTTGGCAAGAGCACCCTTTTTAACCGCCTAATCGGAGAGAGATTGGCCATCACTGACGAAATACCTGGAACGACACGTGACCGATTGCTGGCAGAAGCAGATTGGAGTGGTTACGATTTTTATATCATTGACACTGGTGGCATCGATCCGACAAAACTTCGCAAACAAGAACCACTATCAATTGGCTCGGTTGATTTCATCGACGAGATCCGCGCGCAAGCAGAAATCGCCGTTGAAGATGCTGATGTTGTCATTTTTGTGGTGGATACCACGACCGGGATGACGACAGCAGACCGCGAAGTAGCCGAAATCTTGCGCCAAAAACAAAAGACTGTCGATGGTGTCAGTTATCCACCAATAATCGTTGCCGCAAACAAAGCCGACAGTGATAGACTGCGTTTAAACGCTTTTGACTTTTACGAGCTTGGTTTGGGTGAGCCATTTGCCATTTCTGCCATCCACGGCACAGGCACAGGCGACTTACTGGATGAAGTGGTGAAATACTTCCCTTCTGCTGTTGAGGATGAAGAAGAAGATCAATCTATAAAAATCGCCATCGTTGGTAAGCCAAACGCAGGTAAATCCAGTTTGCTAAACCGCATCGTAGGCCAAGAACGTTCCATTGTTAGCGCCATTCCAGGCACAACCCGGGATGCAATTGACACGCACATCACCTGGGAAGACATCCCGATCACATTAATTGACACTGCCGGTATTCGCAAACGCGGTGCCATTCAACCTGGTGTGGAAAAATACTCTGTTTTGCGGGCTTTCCAGGCAATCGAGAGGGCTGATGTAGCTTTATTAGTTGTCGACGCTGTCAGCGGTATTACCGCCCAGGACACACATATTGCGGGGTTTATTAATGATGCTTGGAAGAGCGCTATTGTGGTCGTCAACAAATGGGATTTGATAGAGAAAGACTCAAACACCATGGTGGAATATGAACGAAGCATTCGCCAGGATTTGAACTTCATGGATTATGTGCCCGTTGTTTTCATATCAGCCATGACTGGCCAGCGGGTCAACCAGGTTTTACCCCTTGCTATGCGCGTCCAGGAAGAAAGGTTGGTCCGACTTACTACCTCGCAATTTAACCGCATTATGCATGAAGCGCAGGATCGCCATCAAGCACCCACCACCAGCGGAAGGCCATTCCGTATTTATTACGGCACACAAGTGCGCAGTGAACCACCAACCTTCCTTATTTACTGCAATGACCCAGAACTGGCACACTTCACCTACATGCGTTTTTTGGAAAATCAAATTAGGCGCGAATATCCTTTTGTTGGCACGCCAATCCGGTTGGTGTTGAAAAAACGCGAACGTCAAGAGAGATCCTGACAGCCTTAAAATTTGAAGGTATATCTAATAAAACGCATACAAACTAGAACTTGCATGCAAATGCTAATGACTTTATAATCACTTCAAGTTAATTATTAAAGAATCGAGTTTTATATTGGAAAACATAACCTCTGAAATCACACCGGAAGAACCCGGAAAGAAACCTGGCGATAAACGTGCTGGCGTTTTGGGCTTTCTTGTTGACACATTTGAGACTTTACTGCTGGCTTTACTGCTTTTCCTGGTCATCAATGGTGTATCTTCGCGGGTGCGCGTTGAAAATATCAGCATGAAACCAACTTTACAACCTGGAAACTTACTATTAGTTAATAAACTTGCCTACAAGTGGGGAGAACCCAAACATGGCGATGTTATTGTGTTTCACTACCAGGGCAGCAAGAACGATGATTACATCAAACGCTTGATTGGGCTGCCGGGTGATGTCGTTACGGTTAAGAACCGTATCGTTTATGTGAATGATATTGGATTAACAGAACCTTACATAGCAGACCTACCGGCCTACGAGGGCAGTTGGACCGTTCCTGAAGGAAATGTCTTCGTATTAGGTGATAACCGCAATAATTCATCTGACTCTCACCAGTGGGGGTTTGTGGATATGAAAGACATTGTTGGGAAAGCTTTGTTCATTTATTGGCCATTAGACGCTGCTCGTTCTTTAACAATGCCAGATCTTGTCAAAGCGGCTCAATAAAGGAGAAATGATGGAATTAAAGTCGATTATTGAATTAGCAGAAACCTACCAAGAAGAATTACCTGTATTAATCCCTCCGAAGATGCCACAGGGGAAGGAAATTGCAGGCTGGATCGATCATACCATTTTAAAACCAGAAGCAACAGAAGCCCAAATTACCAGGGTTTGTGAAGAAGCGATAGCAAACAAATTTGCCTCAGTTTGTATTCACCCAGTGCACGTTCCCTTGGCTGTCGAGGTTATGCAAGGATCCAATATCCCCGTATGTACTGTAGTGGGTTTCCCTTACGGCGCAACCAGCACAGCCAGCAAGGCCGCTGAATCAAAGCTGTATCTTAAAGATGGCGCCACCGAGCTTGATATGGTGCTGCAAATTGGCTTGATGAAATCTGGTAAATACCAGGCAGTATATGAAGATGTATTGGCAGTTGTGGAAGCCACCCATCCAAAGGGCGGATTGGTCAAAGTAATCCTGGAAATGTGCTACCTGGATGAATTTGAAAAAATTCTAGCCTGCCTGCTGTGCAAAATTGCAGGAGCAGATTTTGTGAAAACATCAACTGGGTTTGCTTCTGGTGGCGCTACAGTTGAAGATATACGCTTGATGCGCTCTGTGGTTGGGTCACCTGAAGAAATGGGCGTCAAAGCTGCAGGTGGGATTCGCAGCCTTATGGATGCCAAGGCAATGATCGAAGCTGGTGCAAACCGCATTGGGTCAAGCGCTGGGGTGCAGATCGTCGCTGATGCCTAAAGGAAGCATGACTGAAGAATCGCTTTTGAATTTCTCGCAATCATGTAATCGTTGCCAGGCCGGGCAGAAGCACTTGCGCATGGTAACCCTAATTACTTGGATTGGGGAAGATATGATAACCGTCCCAGATTTCCCAGCCTGGGTGTGTGATATTTGTGGTCACCGTTCTTACGATAATCGTGCCCTAGCACAATTGAGTTTGGTACTAAACCCGGATGCCGGCCAGCCAATCAATAGACCGTACCCCCAGGCGGGTAAGACCAACCCACCCAGTCCACCTGCCCTAATGTAACTATAATTAAAGTGGATCTTACAATGTAAGGTCCACTTTTTATTTTAGCTAAAATTTGGTTGGTTAATCCAAAGGTATGGGCAGCCAATCAGGAGATTTATCTATACCTTTACGGTCTGTCAGGTTAATTTGAGGTTGACCCGCGGTTGTCATGATATACACTTCGTAATCCCCGTAATCCCTGGTGGAGGTTAGCGCCAGCCAACGTGCGTCAGGAGACCAACTGGGTGCAAAATCATAATAACTACTGCTGACATTAAATGACTGGATGCCAAGCGCACCATACTCGCTGATGTTGGTGTATGTGATCAGGATTAATTGGCTTTCGTTGCCATCTAACTTGGTATAGATCATTTGCATCCCTTCAGGTGCAAATTCGGGGTCTGCCACTTCACCTAATTTTCCGAAAACTTCCCTTGTATCAAAATTCCGAGGTGTTGCAAAATCGTCAAATTTTCCCCGGATATAGAGATATTTATGCGAACTGGCATTGATTGCATAAACAAGATACTTCCCATCGGGGCTGATGGTAGCTTGTGACTCGATATAATCTTGGCTGATGCGTTTGCGGTTGCTGCCATCTGGAGAAATGGATATCAACTGGTAAATTTTCCGATCGCCAGAGTCTCGCTCATGGTGCGTAAAAACGATCTTGCTGCCATCTGGGAACCAGACCGGGTCAAACTCATCACCCTGCCTGTTGGTGATATTCCTTTGATCAGTCCCATCTGCATTCATTACCCAGATATCCTGCCCGTTACCTTCCTGGCCAGGCGCTGCGTAAGCAATCTTGCTGCCATCCGGAGACCAAGCTGGAAAGTCTTTGTTGCTGGGGTCGTATGTCAACTGTTTTAACACGCGTCCCTCGTATTCTCCCAAGGCATTGCGAAGCACTTGCATGGTCCAGATTTGTTCATAGCCATCCATTCCACGATCAGAGACATAAACCAGCATGCCCGAACCGCCCACCAATTCCAGGGTTTCAGTGGCTGTTGGTACAAGTGTAGCTGTTGGGGGCTCTTCTGTTGGCGTTGATGTGGGAAGCGCTTGAACCGCAATAACAGGCGTCTCGCTTGGCAAGACGACCATCGTGTCAGTCGGTACGACTGCCGTTTCAACGGCAACGATAGGTGCATTCGTGCTGGTGCTGGCGGGACGCCCCATCAAGCTGTCAAAGAAAGCATTAGGAGTATCCTTGAAAACAAACAGGGACAAACCGCCCACCACTAACCCTAAACAGAGCAAAACTGCTGCACCAATACCTAAGCCGATCATCAAGCCTTTGTTTGAGCGTTTTGGCGCACTTTGATGCATGATTGTGGGGTCTGAGGAGCCCTGGTAGGTCGGCGGGCTGGGCATTTTATTAGGAAGGTCCGAAGCCAAAAGTTGCCGCTCTGCATCAGTCAATCTGAAAGCCGGGTCACTAATGGCACTGCGAAATGCTGCCATGGATGAGAAGCGGTCTTCAGGACGTAAACCCATGCCTTTCATAATGGCATCAGCAACATTAGGCGAAACAGAAGGATTCAATTTTTGAACGGGTGTCAGCAAAGCTTTACCCATTAAACGTTGAATGCTGTCAACCGGCTTAATCCCAGTCAGTAGGGCATACATGGTGGCTGACAGGGCAAACTGATCAGTGTAAGGACCGGTATGACCTTGGCCAAATTGCTCTGGTGGGGCAAAACCAGGCGTGTAACCGGCCGCACCTACCGCGGTTTCCTGCGCTTTCCCGCTGGCTTTAGCAATTCCAAAATCTACCAAGAACACCTCACCAGCTGGGGTGATTTTAATGTTGGCTGGTTTGATATCCCGATGGATGACTGGTGGATTCTGACGGTGCAGATAAGACAACGCATCGCTCAACTTCAAAGACCAGGCTAACACATCTTCAACAGCCATCATCTGACCGGGTTTTGAGCGCTTTCCCAGGTCATCACCGGGTATAAAATCCATCACTAAAAATTGTTCACTACCAATCACAAAGTAATCGGTCACCCTAGGCAGGTTGGGATGCTTCAAGGAAGCTAACAACCTTGCTTCCTGTAAAAATTGGGCAACACTCTCTTGCGCAGGATTGAAGTTGGTTTTTACAGCAACCTGTGTTTCGAGCGTTTGGTCATAGGCTTCATATACAGCGCCCATGCCTCCCTGGCCAAGTTTGCGGATGATCTTATAGCGGTTGTTGAGGATTGATTCGGGTATTAGCTCCATGGTTAGCCATCCTATTGTTAAACCTTAAAAGTGAATTAACAAATTATACTGGAGATTTTTTGATTACCCAAGAGTAATGGCTATTGTTAATAGTTTATAAACATTTGCAAAATCAATTGACTCTCACCTGTCAACATGCTATCATTATCAATAGAAATTATCTTTTTACTTCATTCTGCACCTTAAAAAAGGAGTCATAATATAAATGAACGTCATTATTATTTCACGCATCATTGGATTTATTTTTTTTGGAATTATTGGCGCCGTAATTGGCACACCAATCAACAATTTTATCAGCAGTATTTGGCCAGCAAACCCGCTTTCCGTTGTCAGCGCCAGCATCGCTTTAGGTTTAATCCTGGGGGCTTTTGGGTTCTTAATAGCACCGTGGATTTCAATCAAACCCATCCAAGCACTAAGGAAGATATTTAACAAGGCTTCAGCGCATGTGCTCATGAGCGGCTTGCTTGGCTTAATCGTAGGCTTGATCACCGCTGCCTTATTAGCATACCCACTCTCCTTACTGCCCCAACCCTTCGGCGGCATCCTGCCATTTGTTGGGGTGTTGCTTTTTGGATACTTAGGCATCGTCTTGTTTGTCACACGCCAAAATGATTTCCTGAGCGTTATACGCGGTTCATCTGGAAAAGGTCTTGCCAAAGGCAGTCGTACTCAAGGTGAAACTGAACATCGCATATTAGTTGACACAAGCGCCATCATTGACGGGCGTATTGCGGATATTGCTAAAACTGGCTTTCTACCAGGTTCCCTGATTATCCCTCGCTTTGTTTTGAATGAATTGCAGTATGTATCTGACTCGGCAGATAGCATGCGTCGGCAGCGCGGCCGCCGGGGAATTGAAATCTTAGCTGAGCTGCAGAAAGGCGATAGCGTCCCGGTTACGATCAGCGACGTCGATGTTGAAGGCGTTCGTGAGGTTGATGACCGCCTGGTAATCTTGGCACGTCAACTGAGTTGTCCTATCCTTACCAATGACTATAATCTAAATCGCATTGCCGATTTGCAGGGTGTGCAGGTGTTAAATATCAATGAACTGGCCAATGCCGTCAAAACCATCTTAATGCCCGGTGAGAGCTTGCAGATGAAAATCATCCAGGAAGGTAAAGAGTATGGACAAGGTGTTGGGTATATGGAAGACGGCACTATGGTCGTCATTGAAAACGGACAACACTACCTCAACCAAACCATCAAGGTATCTGTTACCAAAGTGCTGCAAACATCAGCTGGTAGGATGATATTTGCCAAACCAGACAACGATAAGTAAACATTGCTAGGTTATTGATATGACATTGAAAATTTACAACACCCTGACAAGAAAAAAAGAAACCTTCGAAACCATTGAACCAGGCAAAGTGCGCATGTATGTGTGCGGACCTACGGTCTATGCACCAGCCCACATCGGCCATGCCATGTCTGCCATGGTTTTTGATATTATCCGGCGCTACCTGGAATTTCGCGGGTATGAAGTTCGTCATGTTGTCAACTATACTGATGTTGATGATAAGATCATCGACAGGGCAAACCAAGAAGGACAAGACCCCTTTGATCTCGCAGAAAAGCATATTCAGGCTTATTCACATAGTTTAACTGAACTAAATATTGAGCCAGCAACGGTTTTCCCGCGCGCTTCCCAAGAGATGGAACAAATCGTTGCTATGATCAGTCAATTGATTGACGCAGGTGTAGCTTATGCAGTCCATGGGGATGTATATTACCGGGTGGAATCCAAACCTGATTACGGCAAACTCTCCGGCAGGAAACTGGAAACCATGAATGCAGGTTACCGCATCCAGGTAGATGACAAGAAAGAACACCCGATGGATTTTGCGCTGTGGAAAGCGGCTAAAGAAGGCGAACCGGCTTGGGAAAGCCCATGGGGGCTTGGCCGGCCGGGATGGCATATTGAATGCTCGGCCATGAACCTGCATCACCTTGGTGAACAAATTGATATTCACGGCGGCGGTAATGATTTGATCTTCCCGCACCATGAAAACGAAATTGCCCAAACCGAAGCCATTACTCATAAAACCTTTGCCCGGTACTGGATGCACAATGGCATGCTCGTGCTCAAAGGTGAGAAGATGTCTAAATCATTAGGCAACCTGGTCACCATAGATGAATTTCTCTCCAAGTACCCAGGCGATATTTTACGCCTGATGGTAATCAATACTGGCTATCGCAGCCCCTTAACCTTCAATGAAGAGGTCTTGGAACAAACTGAAAATGCCTATGCAAGATTGCTAAGTGTGCTGAAACCTGCTTTAGCAAATGCTGCTGGATTGAGCCAGGAAGCTGATCAAGATCTAAACGATCTGGTTACAAAAGCACGAAGTAACTTTATTGATGCAATGGACGATGACTTCAACACATCGGCCGCTATAGCAGTGCTATTTGACCTTGTGCGCACGATCAACCAGGCTCGCAGTGAAGGTGCTACTGAATCGCAATTAGCACCAGCCCAAGTAGCCTTTTCTGAATTAATGAAAGTGCTGGGATTCAAGCTGGAAATAGAAACACAAACCAATAGCAGTGCGGATCCCTTCATTGAACTCTTAATCGCCCTGCGTACAGAACTGCGTGCCCAAAAGAATTTTACATTATCAGATAAAATCAGAAACGATTTAAAAGAGCTTGGTGTAATCATCGAGGATAGCAAAGATGGCACCTCCTGGCACTGGGAGTAAACTTGAAAGAGTGGATCACCGGCCGCAACCCAGTTTATGAATCCCTGTCCGCAAGACGCAGACACTTTTTCCGCCTATGGATAGCCAATGGTGTGAGAATTGAAGGCCGCTTAGAACAAGCGATCAAGCTTGCAAAAGAAAATCGTGTCACTGTTGAAAGCGTCTCCCGCGAAAAACTGGATAATATTTATTACAACCACCAGGGCATTGGCCTAGAGGCCAGTGCCTACCCCTATGTTGCCCTAGAGGATTTGTTAAAGCACAGTGAAAATCGCCAGGAAGCCCCATTTTTCCTGGTACTTGATCTTATCCAGGATCCGCAGAACCTAGGCACGCTGCTGCGCTCAGCAGAAGCCATGGGTGTGCATGGGATAGTCATTGCTACAGCACGCGGCGCGCTGATTACGCCTGCGGTTGTAAATGCCTCTTCTGGTGCCAGTGAACACCTGCTGATCGCACAGTATAACCTGGTACAGGCGCTCGAAAGAATGAAAGCGAACAACGCGTGGGTGGTAGGTTTGGATGAAGACACTACCTCTAAAACGCCCAACCAGTTGGATCTCAATATGGGTTTGGCAATGGTGGTTGGCAATGAAGGATCTGGTTTGCGAAAC
>Ga0209723_1002233_pt1 | contig 26618 bp, 24 predicted proteins | sample BiotimSIPDNA_2_FD_185750 | JGI IMG/M metagenome (GOLD analysis project Ga0209723, IMG submission 185750) | Anaerobic biogas reactor microbial communites from Washington, USA - Biogas_R2 time_0 SIP DNA (SPAdes) (version 2) | ecosystem: Engineered > Bioreactor > Anaerobic > Unclassified | place...
GCATAGCTTATGGCGTCCGTTTGGCTGTCATAGGAGGCGGCCCCAAGCTGATGCCGGTCAAAGTGCACCCCGGTGAGCACTACTTTTTTAGCGCCCAACCTAGCCAGTTTTTCCAGCAGGCTTTCTATATAGGCCGGGGTATATGGTCCTTCCCGGTAAGGTTCTTCCAGCATTAAAACCGTCTCGGTAATATTAGGGACGATAACATCAGCTTTGGTGCATAGTTTTTTCATGCCGGCGGGAAAATTCGGAGGGAACAATTGGTAAAGCATTCCATTATCAGCCATGACCGGATCAACTATTATCATATTATCAGGGGATTTTAAACGATCAAAAATAGCAGCTACGATATCCAGCTGGGCAAAGGAACCCAGAAATCCGGTGTATATGGCATCGAACTTCAGATCAAGAGATTGCCAGTGATCGACGATGGGCAGGATATCCTCGGTCAGATCCCGGTAAGTCCATCCCGAGATACCCCCGGTATGAGTTGAAAGCACAGCAGTGGGGATGGCGCTAACTTCGACCCCGGCAGCAGAGATGATGGGCAGGGCCACAGTTAAAGAGCATTTACCGAAGCAAGAGATATCATGGATTGCGGCAATTCTTTTTTGTTGGTGCATAAAACCGGCCAGCCTTTCACACAGGATAATTTTAAGAATAACGCTGCTGCATCAGCATGTCAAGGAGCTAAGCTGATAAGGGCTTACCATATCCCAATATAACCGGAATACAAAAAATACCCCCCCAAACCCAGCATAAAGACTCCGCAGATGGCCAATATGCTCCGATAGATACGGGGAGTCATAAACCCGGCTCCTTTGCTGACTATATAGGCGATGGCAGTATACCAGAGGAAATCAGCCAGGATATGGCCGGAATAAAAGGAGGCGATACCTGGTGTACCGCTTTTTAAAGCCAGGGTTAAATAACTGAGTCCGATGGTAGCCCACCAGATGATCCAATAGGGATTGGCCGCCGAAATGATTATTCCGGTTAATAGGGGATGCATGCGGGTCGGCTGGCCGCTTTTAATGGCGGATTGGGAACCTGGTGGATGCAGATCACCGGTATATACATCCCGCACCATGATAAAACCAAAATAAATTAAAAAAAGGCCGCCGACAACAGCTATGATTGTTGCCACAGACGGCTGGGTCAGGAAACTGGCTGCACCAGCCAGAAGGATAATTATCAAAAAAATCTCCAGCAAACCATGGCCCAAAATCAGCCAGGGACCAGCCCAAAAACCTCTTTCCGCACTGTAGACGATATCGGCGGTAAGTAAAGGGCCGGGCATCATAGCACCGGAAAGGCCAACGATAAAGGCGGTGGTAAAAATAAAGATGAGTTCCATTGATTTTAACCCCCCGGGGTTTGCTGCCGGGCCAGCCGGGCGGACTGCCTCCGCGAACCGAAGAACAGGGTGCCCAATGCGGCCATACTTATAACAATGGCGGTATAGTAGTTCATATTAAGGGCCTGATCGAGCATGAACCCGCCTAATGCCGGCCCGATTGCGCGTCCCAGACTGTCATAGCCCTGCAGTATACCCATGGCAGAGCCCTGGGCTCCCGAGGTTCTTTTGGAGATGGCAGCAGATATGGAAGGACGTATCAGTCCAACTCCAGCGGCATAAAAGCCCATGAATACGACGGAACTGGGGATATTGAAAGTGAATATGAACAAGATGAAACTCAAACCTAACAGGGATATGCCGGCAGCGGCAGTTTTTTCTTCTCCCCAACGGTTGATCAGCCGGCCGGTGAGCATGCCCTGAACAAATGCGGAAACGACGCCGGCAGCGGTAAAGGACCAACCTATATCCCGAGGGGTGAAGTTCAGCTTTATTTCCGTAAAGAGAGCAAAAGTCCCCTGATGGATGGATTCTCCAATGCTGGCCAGCATCATTACAATAAATAATACCACAAAGGGGCTTTTTAGCCCTTCCAGCAAAGAAGCGTGCCGGATTTCCTGTTTGCTCTGGACCCGTCTTTCCACCGGCAGGGATTCAGGCAATAATCGCCAGACAGATATTGCATTGAGGCTGGCCAATACCCCGGCAAAGATAAAGGGGAAGGCCAGTGATATGCCGGATAAAAGGCCGCCGATAGCCGGGCCGAAAATCATGCCCATGCCCATGGCGGCGCCAATCATTCCCATGGCACTGCCTCTTTTTTCCGGACTGGTGGTATCGGCAACGTAGGCCATGGCTGTCGGCATGGTTGCACAGGATAAAGATCCGCCGATGATGCGGAATAAAAACAGCATCCACAGCTGGGTGGAAAAACCAAATAAAATGAAGGTAAAGGCGAATCCGATTATGCCCAGCAATAAGACTGGCTTGCGGCCGATCCGGTCTGAGGAGGCACCCCAGACTGGGGCGAATATGAACTGGCATATGGCATAAACAGTCATCAGCAAACCCAATTGAAAGGCACTGGCTCCCAGGGATTCGGCATAATAAGGCAGCACCGGCATGATGATGCTAAAGCCGACCCCTACCAGAAAAATAGAAGCAAACAGGACCCAGCGCTGTTTACTGTTTGATGCATTTTCCATTGATGCAGGACCCTCCCGGTTAAATCTTCAACAATACTATCCTGACACATTTAACCGGGCTTAGCAATGAGAACAGCAGGGTAAGATTCAAAAGCCCCGCAGAGCAACACTGTTTAATGCGTCGCAATTGCGGGGCCTGGCGATTTATAAATTTCCTGCCGGCCAGTCCCGGTTATATGGCAAAAACATGGCGGCCTATTGTGGTAATAATGGGCCGGCTCCATACCCATTTGTTGGTGGCAGTAACCGGGTTCCAGTAGTAAAGGGCACCGCCGGTGGGATCCCATCCGTTTAAAGCATCTTCGGCAGCTCTGAAAGCCGAAGCATCTGGCTGTAAAAAGAACTGACCATCATCAACAGCGGTAAAAGCGCCGGGCTGGAAAATAACTTCCTGGATAGTAGAACCAAAGATTTTGGCTTTTAGCCGGTTCAGCGCAACTGCTGCCACAGCAACTTTGCCAGTATAGGATTCTCCCCGGGCTTCTCCATAGATGAGACGGGCCAGATCAGCCAGATCCTGCCGGGCATTGGCCAAATATCCCCGGGAAGGATTGGGATATCCAGCTTTCGTCCCGGGATCACTGACCTGCCGAATTATGGCCGCCGCCGTTTGTTTTCCGACAATACCATCTACAGCCAGTCCATTATGTGATTGAAAAATTTTCACGGCACTCAAGGTTTTAGGACCGAATATCCCGTCTATCCCGTTGGTGTCATATCCCAACCAGGTCAGATCCTGCTGCAGCTGTTTGACATCATAACCCTGCATTGATTGCATAAGGGTTCGGTCACCCAGGTAAGCGGCCTGGGTACAGGGGGCCGGGACCATGGTGAAAAAAATAAGTAAGGTTAAAATAGTTGTTATACTTTTAATATGTTTATGCACAATTTTCGCCTCCTTTCCTGCCAGTAAATGAATGACATAATTATATTTTAATGTTAAGGTGTTGTGCAAAGCTGATAAATGGGACAGAGCTTATCCGATTTGATTTGAACCAATCTCCCGGGAAAGTTTAAAAAGGATGGCGCAGAATAACTGCGAATCCTTGCCAGATGGTAATTTGAGGGGAAGAACGGTCACTAAACTAATAATCCAGATTAATAGCGTGGAGGAATAACAGCCGGTTTTATATTTCATTTTGGAGGGCTTGCAAGATATCTTCTTTGCTGAGGCCCTCCAATTGCATTTCCCAGGCCATTTCCAGGAGTTTTTTAAAAACAATTCCGGGCTGCAGACCTAATGGCAAAAGGTCCCGGCCTTTAACCAGGGCCTTTATTTGTTCTCCCGGTTCAAGGCCCAGGGCAGTTACCCGGTTTAGCATCCAGCTGCGGATGGGGTCAAAATCCCGCTTCATCCCCCGACCCCGGTAATCAGCTTCAGCAAGGAGCAGCAATTCATTGATATCGATGCGGTGAGCCAGTTTGCGTATGGCTTTGTCTGTAACTGAATCTTTCTGTTTATAAAGCAGAACAGGATGCATATGTTCCCGTATTAGCCGGGTTACATTTTCAATCAGGGCATTGCTGCAACGCAGATCATGCAAAAACTCTGCTGCCAGTTGGGAGCCTTTAATATCGTGGCCGTAGGTAGTGATCTTGCCATCCTGCCAGATACTGGCGGCTGGTTTGCCTATATCATGGAGCAAGGCAGCCCACATCAATGCAGCAGGATTCCGGGAGAGGCTTTTAAGATGGGCAGCCATATCTACTACCTTAAGGGTATGTTCCCAAACATTACCTTCGGGATGGTTTTTAGGCTCCTGCTCACAAGCGATTAGTGCGTACAGTTCCGGGTGAAGTTGCAGCAAGAGTCCGCTGATTTCAAGATACCTTAAGCCAATGGATGGTTTAGAAGACAAGAGCAATAATTTGTTCAGCTCGGCCTGAACTCTTTCCGGGGGTATACTTTGCAGATCAGTTCTCTTCATCAATTCCAGTGTGGCCGGATGGATGGAAAAACCCAGCCGGGCGGCTAAAACTGCCCCGCGATAGACGCGCAGGGGGTCATCAGTAAAAATCTGGGGATTGGTGTGGCGGATGAGCCGGGCTGCAAGATCCTTTCTGCCCCCGGTATAATCCATAATTTTACCGGAAAGGATATCGACCATAAGGGAATTTATGGTGAAGTCCCGGCGCCGGGCGGCTTCTGCATAAGAATCACCAGGAGCGATGGTGAAATCCCACTGGGGATAACCTTTTATCTTTATTATGGGGAATATCTTCCCCATAGTTTTTACTTCACCATACTGAGCCAGCAAGGTGATCAACTCTGCCAGCCCCAGGTGGAATACTTCGATATCGACATCGTTGGTTAACGCTGCATTTTCATGGTTTACGCGGTTCCGCGCATAACCGCCGGTATAAAAAGCTCGCCCACCCTTTTGGGCTATTTCCCTGGCGATACCCGTCAGCATATTAATCTCCTTTAAAAGAAGGTTGGTAATATATTTCCCTTTAAACTGTAATTTTTGCAGTTATAATATAGTTCTTAAAGTATAGCATTTATTAATTATGTGAAAGGGAATGCTGTAAATGGAGTATAAATTGGTATAAAATATTATTGAAACTAATCCTGCCGGGTTATAATTTTCAGGAAAAATCCATTTGAACAGGGATAAAGGAGGTATTTCCCATGAAAAAATACGCGACTGCTATTATCATAGCAATTATCGCTTTTTTGCTGGGAGGAGCGTTTATTGCCGATCGACAGGGTACCAATCTGTGGGCGGCGATTAATGAAGGACCCGGTGCGAGGCCAATCATTGAATATGGTTCCAATTCAACTGCGGCAGCTGTGGTACTGCCATCCGGGACAATGAATATTGCCGACATGGTTGAAAGGGCCACCCCGGCGGTAGTAAATATTAAATCTAAAATCAAAGTGAATTCTGTGGTCAATAATCCATTTTTCAATGATCCATTTTTCCGGGAGTTTTTTGGTGACAATTACCATTATGATCTGAGTCCGCAGTATGAAACCGGCATAGGTACCGGTTTTATAATCACCGCAGACGGCTATATTTTGACCAACCAGCATGTGATCGAGAATGCCGAATCAATCACTGTGCAGCTCAATGGCAAAACCGAGGAAATGCCGGCCCGGGTAATCGGCAAGGACCGGGATCTGGACCTGGCGGTTTTAAAAATTGAAGGCAGCGGCTTTCCCGTATTAAAACTGGGTGATTCTGACCTTATGCGGGTAGGTGAATGGGTGGTTGCCATTGGTCAGCCTTATGGCCTGGATCATACGGTGACGACCGGAGTAATATCTGCCAAAGGCCGGCCGATAAACATCGAAGATCGCAGCTATAAAAACCTGATTCAAACAGATGCCGCCATCAACCCGGGCAATTCCGGCGGACCTTTGTTAAATCTTAATGGAGAAGTAATTGCCATTAATACGGCTGTAAACGTAACTGCTCAGGGAATCGGCTTTGCCATCCCTGCTGATACGGTACGGGAGGTATTGGATGATCTGCTCCAGGGCAATGACATAATCCGCCCTTTTCTGGGGGTCAGCATGAGGGATATAAACGAGGAAACAAGGCAGCAATTGCGTCTGGGCAATGAAACCCGGGGGATTTTGGTAGTGGAAGTCGTCGAGGGGACTGCCGCAGAAAAGGCGGGAATAAAAGCCATGGATATTATAACTGATATTGATGGGGAAAAGATATCTTCTGCAGAACAGCTGCAGGATATAGTCTCCGGGCATGAAGTGGGGGACAAGATCAACCTGAATATTCTGCGAAACGGAAAAGCACTGTCATTTACGGCCAATTTGCAGTCTAAACCTTCGCAATAATTATCGGCATCATTAATAATTACCAGGGAAAAAAGTCAGTTCCCTTTAACAGGAGAACTGACTTTTATTTCTGGAAACCTAAATAATAGTTTAGTTGTTTTCTTTTTTCAGGCATTGTTTGTGGAAATAGCGCTCCTTATACACCAGGTATTCGCGATCCCCAATCAGGGTCTGACAGAGTTGGCAGCGGGTATTAGATATAATAATACTTTTTTCCATCTGACGCTGCCGGGCATAATCGGTCATAGTTTTCATATTAACACCCCTCTTTCGCTGCATTTATCCGGGGACAAGAACTTACTGCCCTGTTTCCGACCCAAGCAGTATCTTGTTCCTGGAAATTATTTTTAGTATCGTGTGATGTTGTATACATTATACAATGAAAAGACCCTGTGAATCTATTAACAATTCCCTGCTCTAAAGGCCAGATATCGAAGAAAACAGGAGAAGAAGCCAGAGGAATGGGATCAAACGTATTGAAGGGGAAGATGGGAGTGTTTTTTGCTTTTTTGGGATAAAATGCAAAAAACAAGGATTATTATATTATATGGGAACTAATGTCGGGAAAAGTTGGGCGGTCAGCTGGTCAGGGAGAAAAATAGCTGTAAACAGCCCGGGTGTCCGGAAATTTCGGACACCCGGGCCTTATAGCTTTTAGTCTTCATAGAGTTCATCAATAAGAGTTCTATACTTATCATCGATGAATCTACGTTTCAGTTTTAACGTGGGGGTCATTTCGCCGGCTTCCTGAGTGAGCTCTTCAGCCAGCAGTACAAACTTTTTGATTTTCTCCACCTGTCCCAGGCTGCTGGTCTTGGCTTCGATCAAGCCTTCATAGAATTTATAGATCCGGGGGTCCTGGATGATCTGTTCCGGTGAAACATATTCGATATTATTAGTCTGGCAATAACCCTTTAAAAGATCGAAATTGGGTACCACCAGGGCGGAGATGAACTTGCGGTTTTCACCGATGCAGACGAATTGGGAAATATACATCTCATTGCCCAGCAGGGACTCGATCTGCTGCGGGGAGATGTTTTTGCCCCCGGCAGTGATGATGAGCTCTTTGATCCGGTCAGTGATTTTTATATAGCGCAGTTTTTCACCATTCTTTTCAACATAATGCAGTTCCCCGACATCCTGGGTTTTAAACCAGCCGTCATCGGTAAAAATGGCTTTGGTGGCTTCCGGGTTTTTATAATATTCGGTCATGCACATGCCGCCTTTTATCTGCACTTCCCCTTCATCGGAGATGCGGGCCTGGCACATGGGAATAACCACTCCGCAATAGCCGGGGATGGCGTTATCCCTGAACCCGACACAGACGGGGAAGAACTCGGTCAAACCATAACCCATGGCAATATTGATGCCCACCGCCTGGAAGAATTCATTGACTTCAGGGGCAAAGGCAGATCCGCCAATATGATAAACATTGCAATTTTCAGTCCCCAGCATATCCCGAATTTTACTGAACACCAGCTTGTCAGCTATTTTATACTGCAGACCAAAACTTTTATCTTTATAAGCTTTAATTCCTACCCCTTTGGCCCATTCAAACATTTTGTATTTCATACCGCCGGCGTTTTTCATACCCGCATGGATGGTGCCGTAAACTTTGTCCCAGATCCGGGGGACACTGGTCATAAAATTAGGTTTATAGTGGTTCATATATTCGAGAAAATTGGTGGGATCAGGGCAATAGCCGATTCTTACTCCCACAGTCATACACCCATAAGACCATAGCCTTTCGAAAACATGGGAAAGGGGCAGGATGGAAAGGGAGATGTAATCAGGTCCTGCTTCCGGATAACGCATGGAAGGAAAAATACCATTGAAAAAAGTGCGGTGGGTGTGAACGGCGCCCTTGGGATTGCCGGTGGTACCGGATGTATAAATGATGGTTACGATATCATCAGGGTCCACGTCATTGATACGATCCTCAAATTCTTTATCATTTTTAAGCTGGCGGCCCTTTTGATACATCTGGCTTAAATATATACTTTTATCCCCGGTAATTTCAATATTATCCTGCATAGCAACAATTAAGCGGAGGAATTTATTGGCAGCGATGATTTTTGTAGCCCGGTCATATTGCTCCTGGTCACCGACGAAGATGACTTTTACTTCGGCATCATTAATTATATATTCAGCTTCTTCCACCGAGTTGGTGGCATAAATGGGGACGGAAACTGCCCGGGTTGCCAGTATACCCATGTCGGATATAGCCCATTCCGAGCAATTTCGAGCAAAAATTGAACACATATCCCCGGCGCCTATTCCCATATCAATTAGAACTTTGGCTACAGCGGTAAAACGGTCGGCAAACTCTGTCCAATTAATAGTTTCCCACTCACCCTTGACATTTTTCTGGATAAGAATGTCCTTATCCTTAAAAATCTTGGCGTTTTGGAGCATCATATATGCGAGGGTTTTGTTTTCAGCCAGGTATTTTTCGAAGTCTTTCTCCCAGTCCACATCACTATCGCGCCAGACTGGCAAATGGGCAGTTGGTTTGTGCATAGTTCTTCCCCCTTCAATATAATAATTTGCTGTTATTGATATTATGATTCGAAGTATCTGCCCGGTCAATACATATGCATGAAAATAAGCCGGGCGTTAAATCCGCCCGGCTGTTCAAAGCTGAACTTACTGCCAGCTGTCTCTTTTAGAGTTCGATCAAAATTTTGACTGCCCCGCAGTTCTGCAAATATTAAAGAAACTTTTCTACTTTATGCTTTTCCAGCATTTCCTCCAGCCAGGGGCTGTATTCGGCTTCCATCTTCTGGGCTGATAAAATATCTTTTATTTCTTCTTTGTTTTCAGCCAGGGTGCCTTCCCGGGCTGGAATATTACCAGTTACTTCGATAATATGATAGCCGAAATCGGTTTTGACCGGCTGACTTATTTCCCCCACCGGCAGTGTAAATACGGCTGTTTCAAATTCTTCCACCATTTGCCCGCGGATGATATTGCCCAGTTCTCCGCCCTGGTCCTTGTTCTGTATATCCAAAGAATAGTCTTTGGCCAGTTGGGCAAAGTCCTGGCCTTCCACAAGCTTTTGCCTGATATCCTGGGCTTCTTCCTCACTGTCAACTAAAATATGACGGGCCTTAACCTGTTCTTCCCGGTCAAACATTTCTTGATTGGCAGTAAAGTATTCTTCTATCTCCTGGTCAGTAACTGATATTCTTCCTATCAGCAGCTTTTCCAGCTTTACCTGCACGGTCAGATCTTTTTTAACATCTTTTAAAGACATATTGTAATTGGCCAGTGACTGCTCCAAAATATCAAGTCCGCCGTAATATCCGGCTACCTCTTCCAATTTTTTCTCGACTTCATCTTCTGAAGCAGTGATATTATTCTGCGCAGATTCCACTTCGACGATTTTTTCGTTGACCAAAGAATCCAGTGCCGCCTGCCCATTTGATTGCACCATCAGGTCATACAATTCGTTTTTGCTGATGGCCTGGCCGTCTACCCGAGCCACCGTTCCTCCCTGGCTGCCGGAGCTGACCAGCACGTAAACCAGAGCACCGGCCAAAATTACCACCAATACACTCAAGACAATGAGATATGTTTTATTATTCTGTTGCACAGACTCCCTCCTTTGCATTAATAGCTAATGCTGGTTTTTTGTTGAGGATTACATTATTCAATTACTATTACATTGAGGGACAATTTTAAATGCTGCCTGGTAACTGCAGAAAGTATATTATGCAAAGCCCTCAGTCGATAAAATTAAAGCATTAATATATAGTTTACAACAAAACAAAAATATAAATATAAAAAAGCCGGGAAAATTTATCGCTGGTCGGTTATTTATAAAATCAGTCGGATGGAAAAGCCGCTGCTGTTCACCTGGCAGTGACAGATAAGCACTGTATTAAAATTATATTTATGCCCCGACAGGCAGGTTGTTGTGGTTATCATAATTTTGTATGATAATGAAAGAAATACTGATATAGATTTCAAATATCAATATATTATAAGGAGAACTTTATGGAAAACGACCGCAAAATTGCCGTGTTAATTGATGCGGATAATGTATCGGACAAATACATAAAATACATTTTCGATGAGATCACCAACCACGGTATCCCCACATATAAAAGGATTTATGGAGATTGGACCAAACCCCAGCTCAGTTCCTGGAAGAATGTTTTATTAAACTACTCCATAACGCCCATCCAGCAATATAGTTATACAACCGGGAGGAATTCAACTGACGCAGCACTTATCATAGATGCCATGGACATCCTTTACTCCGATAATGTGGATGGCTTTTGCATAGTTTCCAGTGACAGCGATTTTACCCGTCTGGCGGCCCGACTGCGGGAAGCCGGGATGTATGTAGTGGGAATGGGGGAAAAGAAGACACCAATGCCCTTTATTTCCGCCTGTGAAATATTTAAGTACCTGGAAGTACTGGCAGCCAGCCCCGCTAATGAAAATGAACCCCGCAACGGTGAAAAAGTCGGTGCGGCTCCTCCCCATGCAGAAACCATGGCCAGTATCGATGAATTGATTAAAACCATCCAGGTGATAGTCAATGACACTTCCGATGATGACGGCTGGGCCTTTTTGGGAGAAGTGGGGAAAATACTCAACAAACGCTATCCGGATTTTGACACACGCAACTATGGACATACTAAACTTACGCCGCTGATTTCTTCATTAAAACAATTTGAGATCCAGTCGCGTAAAACCAATCATCCTTATATAACCCACAAATATATAAAAAACAAAAAGAAAAATGATGTAAAATAGCAGACCCCGCGTATCTAAGGAGCTGAACGGTTATGACAGTAAAAGTGAAATTATTTGCGAATTTCCGCAAAAACCGCTTCAAGGAAAAAGATATGGAATTGGCTGAAGACTGTACGATAGAAGGAGTTATAGATTATCTTAAGATACCCCGTAAAGAGCTGGGGGTTATATTTTTAAACGGTTTATCAGCTGAGCTGGAAGCTGTTCTGGCCGAGGGGGACATTTTATCCGTTTTTCCCCTGGTGGGTGGTGGTTGAAAATGGCTGAAAATCTCGATAAATCAGTCAAATGCCAGGACATTCAATCACTGGCTGAATCCCGGAAGACAACACTGCGGGAAATGGAAATAGATCTTTTGGGACAAGGTTTGATCCCCCGTCACTATATGCGCAATATCGAAGCCATAAGTCGGGAAGAACAGGCCCAGCTGCTTTTATCCCGGGTGGGAGTATGTGGCTGCGGGGGCCTGGGGTTATATGTGGTCAATCATTTGGTTCGTATGGGAGTCGGATATATTACCCTTTGGGATCCGGATGTATTCAGTGAAAGCAATTTGAACCGCCAGTTGTGGTCAAATTACAACCATCTGGGTGTGAGCAAAGTGGAAGTGTGCCGCCAGGAAGCGGCAAAAATCAACCCGGCCGTTGATATTACGCCATTGAAGTCTTGCTGGGAAACAAATGCTGATGATTTGCTTCTGGAACAGGATGTGGTCATTGACGCGCTGGATAATATTTCATCCCGCCTGAGATTGGCAGAAGCCTGCGGCAAAAACAGCATTCCCCTGGTTCATGCTGCCATCGGCGGCTGGTATGGTCAAATTACCGTGATTATGCCCGGAGATGATACTATATTCGATATCTATGGTGCCAATAATGGCCGGGGCCTGGAAGAAGAACTGGGTACACTTTCATTTGCTGCGGCATTCGCGGCCAGCATACAGGCGGCCGAAGCGGTGAAATTAATATTGGGAAAAGAATCGGAACTGCGCAGCAAAATATGTATGTTTGACTTGCTGGAACCAGAGCTGGTTTTCCTGGACAAGTGTAACATGAACGTTACATGATTGCTAAAGTAGCGTAACAAATTGAACGGACTTGTAACATAAATCCGTTATTTACAAATTTATTAAAAACCCTTATTTAAGGCGGGCGAAACAGATCGACCGCCTTTTTTAGTCTTTTATTTTCCGCCTGGCATGATTGTTGCGAATATTAATTATAAATGGTTGATGTTTCCCCGCCGGCAATGGGAGAAAATGATCTTCCGGGATTATACTGACAGGTTATAGAACCAAAAACAACATTATAAGTAAAGGAGAGTGAGAACTGATTTGTCCGCGCAGGGCAGAATCAGGGAAGTATGAGTAAAGTACTTTTTGTTGAACCGGAAAAATGTACAGGCTGCCGTAGCTGTGAATTGATTTGTTCCTTCATTCATGCGGGTGAGTTTAATCCGCTTCGTTCCCGGATATCTATCGTAGCATTCGAGAAAAGCGGGTTTTCCTTCCCGGCAGTGTGCCAGCAGTGCAGTGTGGCTGCATGTATGGAAGTGTGCCCGGTGAATGCCATCAGTGTTGATCCCTATACCGGCGCAAAAATTGTGAACCATTCAGTTTGTTTAAGATGCAAAATGTGCACAATTGCTTGTCCTTTCGGGGCGACTTTCTATGATGCCGACGACGATTTGATTCTTAAATGTGACCTTTGCGGTGGTGACCCGGAATGTGTCAAATATTGTCCTACGGAGGCAATATCCTATCGCGAAGCGAAGACGGCTAATTTCAATAAACGCCGCGAAACAGCAGAGAAATTCCGCGAGGTTATGGAGGAGGGGAGATAAGTATGTTTGCTTGGACGGGTAAAATATTACGGGTCAATTTGACCGAAGGTACAGCTGTGGCAGAGCCTTTGAACATGGATTATGCCAGGAAATATATTGGGGCCCGTGGCTTGGGAACCCGATATTTTGTAGAAGAAGTTGATGCCCGGATCGATCCATTCAGCCCCGACAATAAGATTATTTTTATGACCGGTCCTTTAACAGGTACTTTTGCCGGTTCAGCCGGACGCTATAATGTTGTTACCAAAGGGCCGTTGAATGGGACCATCGCTGCTTCAAATTCCGGAGGGACCTTTGGGCCGGAATTAAAATATGCAGGCTGGGATGGAATCATTTTTGAGGGAAGGGCCTCAAGCCCGGTTTATCTTTCAATCTATAATGACCAGGTGGAGATACTCCCCGCTGACGAATTATGGGGACAGGATGTTTTTGCCGTTACAGATGCTTTAAAAGCCCAGGACGAAGAAGCCAAAATTGCCTGCATAGGGCCGGCCGGAGAGCATCTGGTCAAATATGCCTGTATCATGAATGAATACCACCGGGCCGCCGGCCGCTCAGGAGTCGGAGCGGTAATGGGGTCGAAAAATCTCAAAGCCATTGTTGTACGCGGTACCGGAGGAATAGTAGTGGAAAATCCTGCGGCCTTCCTGGAAGCAGCCAAAGATGCGCGGCAAAAGCTGCGGGAACATCCGGTTACCGGTGAAGGGCTGGCAGCTTATGGCACTAATGTTCTGGTAAATATACTGAATGAACATGGCGGTCTTCCCGTCAAAAATTTCAGCGAAGCTGCGGTTTTTGCCAATGCCGAGAAGATCTCCGGCGAATGGCAGACAGAGCATTACCTGGTCAGAAATAAGGGCTGCTTTGGCTGTTCCATCGGTTGCGGCAGAGTAACGGATATACCAAAAGGCCCTTTTAAAAGCTCCGGGGAAGGACCGGAATATGAAGCTACATGGACCTTTGGTTCCAATCTGGCCATAGATGATTTTGAAGCTGTCTGCAAAGCCAATTTTCTTTGTAATGAGTTGGGTCTGGATCCTATTACACTGGGAGGGACAGTAGCCTGTGCCACCGAGATGGTGGAAAAGGGCATTATACCCAGATCAGTGGCAGATCTGCGCTGGGCAGATGGCGCCACCCTGGTGGATCTGGTCACCAAGACTGCCTACCGGGAAGGCTTTGGCGATGAGCTGGCGGAAGGGTCTTATCGTCTGGCGGAAAAGTATGGCTACCCGGAATATTCCATGACGGTAAAGGGACAGGAATTGCCAGCCTATGATCCCCGCGGTCAGCAGGGCATTGGCCTTAACTATGCTACATCCAACCGGGGAGGTTGTCATGTACGGGGTTATATGACCTCACCGGAAGTGCTGGGGATCCCGGAAAAGGTTGATCCGGATACCACGGAAGGAAAACCGGCTTTATTGAAACTGTTTCAGGATCTGACTGCCCTGGTTGATTCCGCCGGTTTATGTTTGTTTGTGACCTTTGCCAACGGTTTACCGGAGATTGCAGCACAGTTAAGAACAGGCACCGGTCTGGATTTATCGGATGACGAATATCTGCAAGCCGGTGAACGGGTTTGGAATCTGGAACGCATGTTCAATCTCAAGGCTGGCTTCACCAAAGAGGATGATACTTTGCCGCCTCGTCTTCTGCATGATCCTATGAAAGATGGCCCCCATAAAGGCAGAGTTGTTGAATTAGATGTGATGCTGCCTGAATATTATCAGCTGCGGGGTTGGGACGTTAACGGTGTGCCGACACCGGAAAAGCTTGATGAACTGGAACTGAAGGAATATGGTGTTCCCAGAGATCTGGCCGGCGTATAAAAAATCGTCTTTCGCTCTTTATACACCAAGACTTATCCTGACTGCCGGTCAGGGGAATTAAGCGCGGGCAATACCGGCAGTCAGGGGGGTCATCTTATAACGCTATTGGAGGCGAGAGTTATGCAAATTGACCTGGGGGAATATGAGCATACCAGGGAATATAAAAATCTGATAGAAAACTATTCCAGCCAGCCGGAGTATCTTCTGGCAATGATGCAGGATGTTCAGAAACAATATAATTACCTCCCCCGGCTGGCTATCAGTATGATTGCAGAATACATGAGCATGCCAGTCAGCCGCGTTTACGCCGTGGCTTCTTTTTATAAGGCCTTCAGCCTGACTCCCAAGGGGCGGTATGTTTTTCGGGTCTGCGACGGTACCGCCTGCCATATCAAAAACTCTGAAACTTTGCTGGATCAATTGCAGCAACACCTGGGGATAATGGCCGGAGAAACGACGCCGGACGGCTTGTTTTCTGTTGAAACAGTAAACTGTCTGGGAGCCTGTGCATTAGCTCCGGTGATGGTGGTCAACGGAAAGGTATATGCTAAAGTTGCCACGGGGGATGTGAAAAAGATAATCAAAGAATATGGAGGGCAGGAGCATGACAGCTAATCTTGAGCAAAATGATCGGCAGATTGTGCTGGTTTGTTGCGGGACCGGCTGTACTGCTAATGGTGCCCGGGAGGTATTCCAGAACTTTCAGACCAAATTGAAAGATCATCCGGAGATAGAAGTGCAGCCAATCATCAAAGCCACCGGTTGTAATGGATGGTGTGAAAAAGGTCCGCTGGTAAGAATGATGCCCCGGGACATAACTTATTGCAGCGTGGCAGCCAAAGATGTTGACGAGATAGTAGAGAAAACGCTGCTTAACGGTGTTTTGATAAAACGTTTGCTCTACAGGGACCCGGTCAGCAAGCAGCAGCTTACCACTCATCATATGACGGATTTCTACCGCAAACAGCATAAAATAGCTTTGCGCAATATCGGAGAGATTGATCCGGGAGAGATAAATGATTTTATTGAACGCGGAGGATATCAGGCTCTGAAAAAGGCCCTGCAGGGGATGCGTCCCGGGGAACTGATCGATGAGATCAAAGCCTCGGGGCTAAGAGGCCGGGGCGGCGGCGGTTTCCCCACCGGCAGGAAGTGGCAGGCTTGCAGTGAAGCCCGGGGTGAAACCAAATATATCATTTGTAATGGGGACGAAGGAGACCCGGGGGCTTTCATGGATCGCAGCATTCTGGAGGGGGACCCTCATACGGTCATAGAAGGCATGATCCTGGGAGCTTATGCTGTGGGTGCCGCCCACGGCTATATTTATGTCCGCGACGAATATGATCTGGCCGTTCAATACCTGGGTAAAGCCTTGAAAGATGCCAGGAAAAACGGTTATCTGGGCAACAAGATCCTGGACAGCGAATTTTCCTTTGACATTGAAATAATCAGAGGCGGTGGTGCATTTGTCTGTGGGGAAGAGACTGCTTTGATCGCATCAATTGAAGGACGCATCGGGGAACCCCGTGACAAATATGTTTTTCCCACTGAAAAAGGTTTATGGGGGAAACCAACCATTATCAATAATGTTGAAACCTGGGCCAATATACCGGTTATTATTCGTGAAGGAGCAGAGGAGTTTGCCGCAATAGGGACGGAAGCCAGTAAAGGCACCAAGGTCTTTTCTCTGGTGGGAAAAGTGGTGAATACTGGTCTGGTGGAAGTACCGATGGGGACCACGCTAAGGGAAATCATTTATGAGATTGGCGGCGGGGTGCTGAAAAAAAGAGCTTTTAAAGCGGTGCAGACCGGAGGTCCATCCGGAGGCTGCATCCCGGCCGAATTGCTGGATCTGCCTGTTGATTTTGACAGCCTGACACAAGCAGGCTCGATGATGGGTTCCGGCGGGCTCATCGTTATGGATGATCATACCTGTATGGTTGAAGTGGCCCGTTACTATGTTAATTTCCTGGCGGAAGAATCCTGTGGCAAATGCACACCGTGCCGGGAAGGCATCAGGGCCCTGCTGGAGATACTGACTAATATTTGCCGGGGCCAGGGCCGTATAGAAGACCTGCAATTGATGGAGGATATTTGCTTAACAATGCAGGAAGCATCTCTTTGCGCCCTGGGCAGAACAGCACCGAACCCGGTTTTGTCGACCCTGAGATATTTCCGGGATGAATATATTGAACATATTGAGAACCAGTTCTGTCCTGCCGGAGTATGCAGAGAGCTAACCACTTTTTTCATTGACCCGGAAAAATGCACTGGCTGCACCCTGTGTATAAAATATTGCTCTGTTGATGCTATAACCGGGGAGAAAAAACAGGTACATGTCATCGATGAAAATACTTGTATCCGCTGTGGAGAATGTTACCGCATCTGTACCTTTGATGCCATAAAGCTGGCCAGGAGGGAACATTATGGAAATTAAACTGAATGGTCAAGAATACGAAGCATACCCAGGGGAAAGCATCCTGGATCTGTGCCGGAGAGAAAAGGTGCCCCTCCCAACACTTTGTTATCATCAGGCATTTGGCGGCCAGGGAGTTTGTCGGATGTGTATGGTAGAAGTAGCGGAACCAGGGCAAAAAGAGGCGCGGCTGGTTGCGGCCTGCACTTATCCGCTTAATACTTCGGTTGAAATAAATACTGAATCAGAACGTATCAAGAGAATAAGAAAGACCATCATTATGCTGCTGGCGCGCCGGGCCAATGATCATCCCTTGCTGGAAAAGCTGGCAGATGACTATGGGGCTCCCCGCTTAAGTGAAATAATTGTCCAGCCCCCCGATTGCATTTTATGTGGTTTATGTGTTCATGCCTGCGAAGAAATGGGGAAATCGGCTATATGGAGCATGTTCCGCGGCATTGATAAACGCATCGCAACTCCCTATGACGAGGCGTCGGAGGATTGCATCGGATGTGCCGCCTGTGCAAGGATCTGTCCTACCCAGGCTATAAGTTACTCGGAAAAGGGCTCTGTCAGGACGATTTGGAACAAAGATTTTGCCCTGGCTGCCTGTATGCGCTGCGGAAAGTATTATGCTACCCAGGAGGAATTGCTCTACTTGCAGGAACATGGTGATTATGGGCAGGAGAATCTGTGTGAATCCTGCCGAAAAAAGACCCTGGCGATCAATATGAAAAACTTTACTTAGCCTTTACACCGGGTTCATTAAATGTAACAGTTGTGTTACACTTAAATCAGCCATGATGGTTTTTTTAATCAAGCCCGTTTTGAAAGGATTGGTGTCCCGGTGAGCAGGCGGATACCCATTGTAAATGCACATTTTTACTGGGAGAAATTCATAAAGAATGGTGAACTTTCTGAAGAGGAACTGCGCCCCCTGGTGGCAGATTCATGGAGGCGATGTTTTGAGCTGGGAGTCGATCCTCATGATGGCAGGAGCCACCATATTCTGCAGGCTAATGAACTGCGCAGAACGCTGAAAAAGAGTGAGGATTTAATCAGTATTGCCCTGCCATTCATGCAGGATCTATATAGTTATGTAGCCGGCTCCGGTTTTTTAGTCATATTGACTGATGACCGGGGCTGTATTTTGGAAGTGCTGGGTGATAGTGAGGCTTTGCAAGAGGCTGACAAGATTAATTTTGTCCGGGGCGCTTTCTGGACGGAAGAGCAGGTGGGCACCAATGCGATCGGAACTGCCTTGGTGGAGAAAAAACCGGTACAAATCGACAGCTGTGAGCATTATTGTGAATCCCATCATGTCTGGACTTGTTCAGCGGCTCCAATTTTCAATGAAACGGGAAACATCAGCGGCGTGCTGAATATGTCCGGACCTTCTCAGGAAACCCATAAACATACCCTGGGGATGGTGGTGTCATCTGTAACTGCCATTACCTATCAAATGCGAGTCTCCATCCAGAATCGAAAACTGGACACGATAAATCGCCAGATGCAGGATATTTTCAATACCATTTCTGATGGGATCATGATCATTGATGCTGCGGGAAACATCAATCGCATCAATCCGGTGGCGGAAATGCTCCTGGGCACAGACAACCGGGAAGCAAAGGGTTTGCCGGGAGAAGGGTTTTTTGCCAATGCATCTTTTCTGCAGGAGACCCTGCAAAACGGCATGGAACACAGCCTGCTGGAGACCCCTTTGAAGGGCAGCACCGGCATTATCAACTGCATTGTGTCCATCAACCCCATTCTCAATGATTTTGGCCAGGTCAACGGTGCCCTGGTTTTTTTCAATCCGGTTAAAAAGTTTCGTAGTTTGTTTAATCATATCACCGGTGCCCATGCCAGTTTTAATTTTCATGACATCATCGGGCAGGATCCGGCACTGCAGAAAGCCATTCAAACAGCATCATTGGCTGCGGATAAACGCAGCAACATTCTATTGCAGGGAGAAAGCGGCACTGGCAAGGAACTGTTTGCCCAGGCTATCCATAATGCCAGCCCCCGGGGAAATGGACCTTTTATTGCCGTTAACTGCGGTGCCATCCCCCGTGAATTGCTGGGAAGTGAACTGTTCGGCTATGTGGAAGGTGCTTTTACCGGTGCCCGCAAAGGGGGTCGGACCGGCAAGTTTGAATTGGCCTCCGGGGGGACATTATTCCTGGATGAAATTGCTGAAATGCCGCTGGGCAAACAAGTTTCCCTGTTGCGGGCCGTCCAGGAAAAGAAGATTACCCGGATCGGCGATGATAAGGTCATCCCGGTGGATGTCAGGATCATTTGTGCAACTAATAAAGATTTGAAAGCAGAAGTTGAAAAAGGTAATTTCCGCCAGGATCTGTATTATCGGCTCAATGTAATCAGCATTAAGCTGCCGCCGTTAAGAGACAGACGCGAAGATATACCACTGCAATTTAATTTTTTACTGAAAGAAAGCTGTGAAAAAATGAATATGGGGGTACCTCATGTTCAACCCGATGTTATGTATTATCTGAACAAATATGATTGGCCCGGCAATGTCCGCGAACTGCAGAATGTTGTTGAACGAATGCTGAATATCAGCAATGGTGAGGAGATTACCACCGGCCATCTTCCGACCGAGATCCTGCAGTATGAACCAAAGGACAACATTACGACATTGGTCAATGAATCAGCATTGAGTGTAGATAACCGCCGGGAAAGAAAGAAACAGTTAAAAGCACGCCGGGAAAAACAACAAATCGTCGAACTGCTGGACAAATATGGCGGCAATATAACCCGGGTGGCAGAAGAAATGGAAGTGGCGCGTAACACTGTTTACCGGAAAATGAGACAATATGGCATCGAATAAAACAGATCCGCATTAAAATTACATCTCATAGAAGTTGAAGCAGGCAAAAGGCTGCGATTTTACGGAAGATATCTACCAGGATTCATATATTACAGCCCCACAGGAGGTATTTATGGCCATAAAAACCGGCCGGGCGGATAAAGCTGCTCTGATTATTCTGGATAGGGCCCGCTGTAATAACTGCGGCCTCTGCGCTGAAGTTTGTAAAGGCGCCCCTTTGTATATGGAGGAAGGGAAATTAATCATTGATGAATCGCGCTGGTTCGGTTGTATTGGCTGCGGCCATTGTATGTGCATATGTCCTCAGGAATGTATCACCATCAACGGCCGGGATATGAGCCCTGATGATATGATTCCGGTTCCGCAAAAAGCCTTGCAGGCCAGTTATGAACAGCTGTACTCTCTGCTATTAGCCCGCCGCAGCATCCGGGTTTTCCAGGACCGCCGGGTGGAAGCGGAGATTATCAGTAAAATCACTGAGGCAGTTTCTACCGCCCCTATGGGGGTGCCCCCCAGTGATGTTGAGATACTGGTATTTGACACCCCTGCCAAGGTCAGGGAATTTGCCGACGATATAATTGCAATGATGAAGAAATCCCGCTGGCTGTTTGCACCCCTGGTTACGAAGATAATGGGGTTATTCGCGGGCAAAGAATACAGGGAATCAGCCGATACTTTTATCAATCCGGCTCTCGGTATTTTTCTAAAAGAATGGGAAAAAGGGAATGATTATTTATTCTATGACGCCCCCCTGGCCATGTATTTTCACCTTTCCCTCTATGCTGATCCGGCCGATTCACTGGTGGCCGCTGCTTATGCCATGCTGGCAGCTGAGTCCCTGGGCCTGGGTACTTGCATGATCGGCTCCCCGGCTTATTTTATCAAATACAGTAAACAGATTAAACAAAAATACGGTCTGCCGCTCAAAAACCAGCCAGGCATTATAGTCATCTTCGGCTATCCCCGCCTCAAATACCGCCAGGCCTTAAAAAGACGTCTGGGGAAGATAACCTATTGGTAAACCGGAGGACGTTGTTCTCGGCCGGTCTAATTATTTTAAATAGCCGATTGTTTAAACTTGCAGGTACAAATAGTATAATTGTGAAATCCGTGCACAAGCCCCCCATTAATATTTTTGATCACCTTATAATTCCAGTTGAAATCACTTCCATTTTTCAATATAGCTGCCCATTTCTAAAATGCGGCCGGATTTGGCCTTTAATTTTATAAAGAATCTTTGTTGTTTTGAAACATTTATTCCATGAATCTGGTATAGAATAATGAATGCGAAAGGAGGCAACCTGTTGGCTGAGGACGACCGCCAACTGATACTCAAATGCCGGGATATGCAGGAGCAGGCATATCTTGCATTAATGCGCCGTTATGAAGGCTATATATACCGTCTTTGCCATAGTTTTGCCGGTAACCGTGAAGATGCACTGGATCTGACCCAGGAGACTTTTATCAAAGTCTTTGCAAGTCTTGACAGCTATCAGTTAAGCCGCCCTTTCAAGCCCTGGTTACGAAGAATTGCGGTCAATAACTGCATCAACTTTTTGCAAAAGCAGACTGCTTCCCCCCTGTTTCTGGATCAGCCCATGGCAGACGGAAATCTTAATCTGGGTGATACCATTGCTTCAGGAGAGGACCTTTTTAAAGAAGTTGAGTGGCAGGAAATCGGCAGATTCCTTAAAGAAGCCATCGGCAAACTGCCCCAGGCATATGGCTTATTGCTGGTTCTCCGCCATCAGGAGGGAATGAGCTACCAGGAAATAGCGGACGAAACCGGAGTACCACTGGGTACGGTCAAGACGCACCTGTTTCGGGCGAGGGCCGCTCTTCGCCGGGAATTAGCAGTATATTACGGTTGGGAGGTGTAACTGGTGCAATGTAATGCGGAAAATCTGCAAATGTACCTGGACGGGGAACTGGAGTTTCAGGCTAGAAAATCCCTGGAGACCCATTTGGGCCAATGCCGGAAATGCCGTCAGGAAATGGCGCGCTTGCAACTGTTGTGGCGGGAACTGGAGCAAACGGAAGAAAAGGAACTTCCCCTGGAACTTTCTTTTCTGGGCCAGCAAATTATTCACCAGGCTTTAAGCACCAGACAGAAAAACATGTATTCTAAAGCAGGTTACTGGGAAGCGCAAAAGCTGGCCTGGAAGCCGGCCATAATAGGAGCCGGTTATCTTCCGGGTGTTACCTTGCTATCTGCAGCAGGCCGCGCTGCCAGCAATCAGCTTCCCAGATTGAAGTCAGGCGTTTTTGCCATGGCCCGCAAGTTAATCTTTCCAGCGCAGGACAAGAAAGGGGGGGCTTAGACATAGAGATTTTGTCCTGGATTCTTATCGCTGTCCTTGCCCTGTTGATAGTCCTTTTGTCAGTACCCTTTCACTTTGGTTTTCAGGGTGAATATGCAGAAGCCTTGAACTTTCAGGGACGAGTTGCCTGGGCTGGTGGTCTGATCAGCTTTCTAATGGTTCGTAAGGAGGGTAAGACTCATTTATCATACGGCATTTTGGGGTTTATTAAAGAAGTCCCTGCCACGGAAAAAAAAGATTCTTGGCAGAAAAGGACCTCTGCCAAAAAAGGGGTGGTCGACTATCTCGGCAACCTGTCTCTTTATTTAAACCGGCAGATATTTGCCGTGGTGAAGGTTTTGCTGAAAAGGCTCAGGGGTGCTCTGCATCTGCACTTGAATTTATCCGGGATTTACGGCTTCGATGATCCTTCCTTAACCGGTATGATGATGGGTGCCATAGCCGCCCTGGGGATCAGAAACAACACTGTAAATATTGACCCGGACTTTACCGGAGCTGTGATTGATATAAAAGGAAACTTTAGAGGATGGTTTGTTCCTCTCCATATTCTGGCCATAATTGTGATCTTTTTATTTAAAAAGCCGATCAGAGCCATTTGGCGACCGAAGATAAATTTCAGAAAAAAACAAAAGGAGGTTTTTAAACATGCTTAAAGAAAATATTGAATCGATTGTTACCCATCTGGGAAATATGGTACAGGCTAAAACGGTGGTTGGCGAGCCCATCACCAGCAATGGCAAGACCATCATTCCTTTGATTTCCGTCCGGGTCGGTTTTGGTGCCGGTGGCGGAGAAGGCGATGCCCCCCAGCAGGGAGTTGGAAAAGGTGAAGGCGGCGGTGCCGGCCTCAGTGTATCCCCCGCAGCTCTGCTGATCATCGATGACAATGGCGCCCAGGTCTATTCCCTGGATCAAAAAGGCGGTCTTTCAAAGCTGGTGGAATTGATCCCTGAGGCTTTGAGCAGAATGCACAAGGATAGAAACGAAAATTGCTGCTAAATAGGTTGTCTCCCTCTAAAAGCACCGGCCGATAGGCCGGTGCTTTATATCTTTGTCCATGATTAATGCGGGCGCGGCGGAATGGCAGACTCCAGACTGGGGATCTCAAAAACCTCTTTAAGCTTTTGTGGATTTCATCTTATTTTTTAAAAATAGAAATTGAAATATCATTACTGAGGATTATATTGTTTAAAAGGTATACTGCCGCATAAAAACTCAATCTGTAACTTCGCTGCCTCCCCACTCTATAACAGCAAAACCTTCTCTTAGAAATGGTTCTAAATTCTGTTCCGGTATATCTATCTTGTGTTTGAGCGGCTTAAACGCCATGAAAATTCTTTGCATACTGTCTGGCGGGGGTGTGATTTCTAAAACTGCATTATTGGTATATGTTTCATGTTGAAATGAAATTAAATTATAGGGATTATCAATCATTTTAGGTAACCAATAGACAATGAACTCATTATATTCTCTGGGGGTAAGACCCATAAACTTTAGCTTTTCCTGGAGAAATTGCTCCGTGTCCTTACCACTAACAATAAAACCAGTAGTAAAATCATACATTATGGTGGAATTTCCCTCCCAGAATAAATAGGAATATTCTTTATTATCAGCCTTGTTTATAATTGTTCCATCAGGATATGCCGTTACATTCCAACCATCTTTATAACCAGGATATGTAACAAAAAGCTTTCCATTGTAATCAAGTGTAACCCTGACATCGGTTTTTTCTTCAGGGTATAAATAGATAACAGGTTTTTCTAATATAATCTGATCATCATTTTTTTCTTCATCTACTGTCACACTATCATGTTTACTGTCATCTAAGGTTCCCCTATCATCTTTATTCTTATCGGTGCAGGAGGCTAGTGCCAGTGTTAATGCGAGAATTATTAACACTATAAAAAAAGATTTTTTTCCCATTTAAACATCCCCCAATTGCTTAATGCATTACTTAAGGAGCTCTCAATAAAGCTTGAAATATATAAAAAGCCATGTCAGTTCAAATCCCCGCATATGACTTTATCCTGGAATAACAGTGGCAAAAAGATTTTTGCAAATTTATTTATGGGTAAAATCATTTACTCAGTTAATAACGTTTTTCCAGCGCTTTATTATGCTCTATTCTATATGTAAGAACGGGCTCAGTCCAGCATAAACTTTAAGATATAAGAAACCAACAGAGCTGGTTGGTCTTCCTGTACTAAATGCCCTGCTTCACTGACAGAAATAAGAGTAGAGTTTTTTATCTTTCGGTGAAGTTGTTTACCTTTTTCCATTGGGATCCATTGGTCGTCTTCTCCCCATAGCAAGCAAACCGGGACATGGATCTTTGGATAAAGCGGTTCCACTTCATCTGTATATATTTGACTTGACTGAGCGATCTGACGATAAAAAGCGAATTGCCCTTCCTCGCCCAGCCAAGGCTTTAGGATTCCTGCCAGCGTTTCCTGGTGCATAGAATGATAGGTAGCTCCTGCAACATAACTTGTTAAAACTGCATCATGAATATAAGCCGGCAATCCTCTAAACGCCTGCTCATATTGAGCAACATGTGTAAAAAACGGTGAACCCCACGGGGAAACGGCTACGGGATTAATCAACATTATTTTTTGAAACGACTGATGATTCAGTAAATGGGTTCTGAGTACCGTTGTGCCGCCAAAATCATGTCCAACTATTTTAGGATTTTCGAGTTGCCAAAAATTAATCAATTCCTTTAAAATTTCATTCTGAATACCTAATGAAACGTTGTCCACATTTTTCTCCGACTGACCATAACCCAGCAGATCATAATAATACACTGTAAACCATTGACTCAGAGCAGGGATGACCTTGCGCCAGTTGAACGAGGACCATGGCGTCCCGTGAACCAAGATTAAAGGATTTCCTTGGCCTCGCATATCGTATTTTACCGCACCATAGCTGGATTTAAATTCTTTTGTTAATTCAAATGCCATTTCAGTTTACCTCATTTCAATGTCTTAATTATATCAAATATAAAAAATATCAAAACCGCGGTTATGCATTTTTCGGACGGTTTGAACTGCGGATTATTTATAAAATTAGACTGATCTCTATTCACTTTCATAAAGAATGAATGTAATAAATAAATATGGAGGAAAGCAAATTGTATGTCATTATAAAAAATAAATAAGCTTAAATTCATACTTTCTAATTTATACGCAACATATTTGTTAGTTAATTTTTATTCTGCCTGATAAATGTAAAGAAGCCAACTACAATCGCAATCGACTTCTTTCGATAAAATATTCCTGGTGGAGACGAGGGGACTCGAACCCCTGACCCCCTCGTTGCGAACGAGGTGCTCTCCCAGCTGAGCCACGCCCCCACGACAAAAATATTATAACACAAAAAACTGCTATTCAATACGGACCAGTCTGTAATCTTGTGGGGATATTACTCCGGCACAATGCTGCCCGTATAATAATATCAGGCAGAACAGATATACAGACAATTTTCGCAGTGACAGGATTATTAATTGTCGGGCTGGTTTTAAAAGTTATTGTAAGAAGCATAAAGTTGGGTGAGTATAACCAGTATATAAACAAATGAAAATACTGAGCAAACTACGAAAATAGGCAGGGTAAAAATAGGCACGGCCATGATATACTTTTAGCGGGTGAGAATAATGACGATTGAAATACTGGCCCCGGCCGGGGGGCAGGAGCAGTTAGTTGCTGCTGTCAGAAGCGGGGCCGACGCAGTTTATCTGGGGACCGGAAACTTCAATGCCCGAAGAAATGCGGAGAATTTTGACGAGGCAGCCCTTAAGGGGGCGGTAGAATATTGCCATGGCCGGGGGGTTAATGTTTATGTGACAATGAATACCCTGGTCAAGGATATGGAACTGGCGGCGCTGTATAAGGAGATCGAACTGCTGGCAGCATCAGGGGGCGATGCTGTCATAGTACAGGATCTGGCCGTGGCTGAACTCTTTAAGCGTCATTGCCCTTCAATGCCGCTCCATGCATCAACGCAAATGTCCATTCACAATCTAGAGGGGGTTTTATCTGCGGAGGAAATGGGGTTCTCCCGGGTGGTTCTGGCCCGGGAGCTTTCACTGCAGGAAATCGAGAAGATAGCTCGGGGGTCTAATATTGAAATCGAAGTATTTGTTCACGGTGCTCTTTGTATGAGCATTTCGGGGCAATGTTATCTTTCCTCGATTCTGGGCGGAAGAAGCGGCAATCGGGGCTTGTGC
>Ga0209723_1002234_pt1 | contig 26595 bp, 25 predicted proteins | sample BiotimSIPDNA_2_FD_185750 | JGI IMG/M metagenome (GOLD analysis project Ga0209723, IMG submission 185750) | Anaerobic biogas reactor microbial communites from Washington, USA - Biogas_R2 time_0 SIP DNA (SPAdes) (version 2) | ecosystem: Engineered > Bioreactor > Anaerobic > Unclassified | place...
TACACAGCTCATGCCTGCTACAGCCTTAATTATGGTTTGGTACCATTGAAACACGCGGGATATGTTATTTCTGTAAGTGAAACTGTGGAGCATCATATCAGAGATTTCTTGCCCCAAGTCCACTCGGTAATACCAGTCGCTCTTCCTGAACCGACAATAAAGTGGGACCCCGAAAACAGGGGCAAAAACAAATTTATTTTTGTGGGACGTTTGACTAAGATCAAGGGACTGGATATTGTCATTAAGGCCTTGGGAAATATTAACGAAACAAGCTGGACTCTGGATGTTCTTGGAGACGGGCCTGAAAGAAATGAACTTGAAAAGATGACAAGGGAGCTGGGACTGGAAAGTAAAATCTGGTTCCATGGATACTCAGATGATACCGACAGACTGATGGCCAGCTCTTCTTGCCTTCTTTTCCCATCTTACAGCGAAGGATATGGTTTGGTTCTGGCAAGAGCAGTCCAAATAGGATTGCCCGTCTTAGCGTCAAACATCCCGACAGTTTTAAGACTTGCCGGTTCAGGAGAAAAACTGGTAACGCCAGGGAATCCTGAAAGTTGGGAAATTGCAATCAGGGAATTTCTAGTGACCGGAATGGCTTTAGAAATACCTGTTTCAAATATTGATACGTTTGAGGACATGATTTCTTCAAACGTATCAATTTACCATAGCTTGATCTTATAGTAACATTGATTATATATCCCGTCCAAAGGGGTGTCGAAATGGGATATGAAAATAAAAAAGTTTTAATAGTAAGATTCTCTTCCTTGGGTGATGTAATTATTGCAAACTATTCAGTTAAGAAGATAAAGGAGAAAAATCCTCATTGGCATATTACATGGTTGGTTGACTCAATGTACCTAGATATAGTCAAATCACAGCCATGGGTAGATGATGTTATTGGTTGGGACAGAAGAAACGAAAGAAACAGGGGGTTCATAAACACTCTCAAAGACGTCCGTTCAAGAGGGTTTGATGTCCTTATAGACATGCACAACACAGACAGAAGCAGCTTTTTTTCTTTTTTTTCAAATGTTCCTCAAAGATTTTCGGACAGGTACAGGCTTCCGCTTGCCCATACCGTTCACTCTTTTGACTCGCTTTACGATAATACCGATGAAATCTCTGCCTGTCCGAAGTATCTTTATGCTCCGCCAATTGCGGATCGTATAAAAAGCATGTTGTATCAACAGAATGATGAAATGATAATAACAGCTGCGATCGGCGCAAGCTATGAAAAAAAAAGATGGCCGGTGAAAAACTGGATCGTCTTTTGCAAGACTGCGGCAATTTCGGGGTATTCCCTCTATCTTACCGGCAACGGACCTGAAGAAGAAAAAAATGCCAGAATAATTGCTGATTCAGTAGGGAATAACAATCTGAAGAATTTAGTCGGAAAACTGTCGATCACTGAGCTTGTGCAGGTCATTGACAACAGTTGTGTTACTGTCTCGGGAGATACGGGAGCCATCCATATCGCCAGAGCTCTAGGAAAAAAGACGATAGCGATGTTTGGACCTTCATCAATAAGCGATGTTTCATATGTTGAAAGCTTAAAAAACGTTTTTTATTGTGATTGCCCCGATAAAGGATGCCATAACTTTGAATGCAGCAAACCATGTATGGATACTATTTCTCCAATTGATGTTTATGACTGTCTGTCTAATTTAAAATAAATTTCGATACCAGAGTTGCTGTTATAATATATTTATTTTCATATAAATAATGTCCAGTTTTTTATTCCTCTTTGTTAAATTTGGTGATCGGAGTGATGGTCCGTGGACCGGTCGAAAACTTTTTTGGATCATTTGCCATTAAAAACATACAGACGCATTCAAAGCTTTTGTAATGGTGGCTTTAATAAAGGCAAGATTTTGCTTTTCGGTGATTATATGCTGGACCATTACGTTTACGGATGTGTTGAAAGGATTTCTCCGGAAGCGCCTGTTCCCGTTGTAAAATTCCAGGAAGAAAAGTTTGTGCCGGGTGGAGCAGGGAACGTTATAGCCAATTTGGTGGGGCTTGGCATAAGTGTTTGTGCGTTAGGAAGATTAGGTACAGACATTTACGGGAAAAAATTGAAAGATATCTTTGACGACATGGGAGTAGATACTTCTTATTTATACAACCTTGGCAATACTACTCTTAAAACCAGAATAATAGGTGATAAAAGGCAGCAGATGTTAAGGTTAGACAATGACATAATTGTGAGCCCATCAGAGAAAGAGATCGGGAACATTGAAACAAACTTAATTAAGATGATCCAAAAAGAGAGAATAAGCTGTCTTTTAATATCAGATTATGCAAAAGGTTTTTGCTCCGATGAGCTATGCGTCAGATCGATCAAAATATGCAGGGAAAACAATATCCCTGTTTTTATAGATCCGAAAAAAAATAATTGGAACAGCTACAGCGGCGCTTTTTTGATAACTCCGAATATTAAGGAATTAAGTTCCGCAGCTGGAAATTTTGTAGTCAATGAAGATGATGAAATTGAAAAAAATGCTAAGGCTGTTATTTCAAAATATGAAATCGACAATATCCTTGTAACACGTTCTGAAATGGGGGCCTCGTTAATAAGCAAAAGTTCGGTCGAACATGAAAGAGCATCTGCGGTAGAGGTCTATGATGTATCAGGTGCCGGAGATACGATGATATCTGCTGTGGCAGCCTTTTTTACAAGCGGTGCAGAAATCTCCGAGAGCGTAAGGATAGCTAACCTTGCTTCTCAGATAGTGGTAGGCAAATTGGGAACTTATCCCATAAAAAAAGAAGATCTGATGGATTTTGCAGATCAGTCTGTTACTTGCCAGACGACTGAAAAAGATGTGCACAGCAGGAAAGTGCGGACAAAATCGGCAAATTTCACGCAGGCCGAAGAAATTTGTAAAAAATTAAAAGAAATGGGAAAAAAGATAGTCTTCACAAACGGGTGCTTTGATATACTGCATGCCGGTCACGTAAAACTGCTGGCCAAAGCCAAAGGATTTGGCGATTATCTGATAGTGGGACTCAACTCGGATGAATCTGTCAAAAGACTTAAAGGAAATGACAGGCCGATAAACGATCAGGAATCTAGGATCAAATTATTGGAAGCAATGGAGGCAGTTGATCTGGTCGTTTTATTCGATCAGGATACTCCGGAGGAATTAATAAAATTGACAGGACCTGACGTTTTGGTCAAGGGTGGGGATTACCGAAAAGAGGACGTCGTAGGGGCAGGATTTGTGAAGTCTGTGATCATTGTGCCGCTCGAAAAGGGTTTTTCGACAACCGGAATTATCAATAAAATTGGTTGTGATGAAGATAAGTAAAAATAAATATATTATCCTTGACCGTGACGGTACCTTGATCGAAGAGAAAAACTATCTTCATGACCCTGATCAAGTGTCACTTTTACCGGGAGTTATTGAGGGATTAAAAAAACTTGCTTCAGCAGGATATAAATTTATTGTGCTTACAAATCAATCGGGGATCGGACGCGGTTATTTCACAGAGTCAGATATGTTTGCTGTCAACGAGAGGCTATCCTTTATCCTTTCAAGCGAAGGGATAGAAATCACAAAGTTTTACTATTGTCCTCATAAGCCTGAAGAGGGATGCAGGTGCAGAAAGCCCAAGCCCGGTATGGTGCAGCAGGCTTGTTGGGAACTCGGATTAACTATCGAAGACATAGGTTATGTAATTGGCGATAAAATGAGCGATGTAGAACTTGCAGACAACATTGATGCTCTTTCGGTATTGGTGTTGACCGGATATGGAAGAGCAGTCCGTCAAGAAGATGTAAGTCCTTCTTTTGTAGCCAGGGATATTGATCAGGCAGCCGATTTTATAATCAAAGATATGGGGATGTAATGCATGCCGGATAAAATGGTTTTTTTAAAAAATGCAGCCGATCATAAAGCACTTATTGATCAGCTTGAGCTATTGGATGAAACAGTGTATAAGGCGGCTGTACTGATTGCCGGAACATTCAGATCAGGAGGGAAGCTGATCATCTGTGGCAACGGAGGATCGGCGGCAGATGCGCAGCACATGGCAGCTGAATTATCCGGTCGTTATCTGAAGGACCGAAAGGCACTTGATGCAGTTGCCCTGAACTGCAATTCTTCTGCGATCACAGCTATAGCTAATGACTATTCTTTTGGTGATGTTTTCGCAAGGCAGGTAGAAGCACATGGAAAGAAAGGCGATGTACTTCTTGCAATATCAACAAGTGGAAACAGTTTAAACATAATAAATGCAGTCAGCACAGCCAGGGAGAACGGATTGGCAACGATAGGGCTGACCGGTTTGGTCGGCGGCAAGATGAGAGAAATGACCGATTTGGTGATAAGTGTGCCCTCATCCTCAACTCCGAGGATCCAGGAGGCCCACCTTCTTATCGAACACAGTATCTGTGAAATTATTGAAAATATGGTCTGCGAAGGCGGCATAGAATGAACAGCATATCAGAAACCGGGCGCCCCTTTGCTCTCCTGAACTATGAAACTTTTGCATTCTGGGCATATACAGTTGGAGTTGCAACCACAGCATTTGGCCCGATAGCACACTATATAGGATGGACATTTGCTCTGGCAAGTCTTATCTACGGGAAGTTGAGATACAACTCCTCGCTGTCTGTGAATCTGGGATCGGAAAGTAAAAGGATAATGATTTTTCTTGTTCTTTTTTTGATCTGGTCGATGTTTGCGCATATCCCATATGTCGACAGTTTTTACGTATGGGGCAAAGGGGCATCTATCCCCCTTGAATTTTTGACCGGCCTATATCTCGCTATGAGACTTATCGATACCTCAAAAAAGAGAGAGATTTTTGGACTCGCCGTATTGGCAGTTAACCTTGTCTTTTGTTTTGACGTGATGTTCAGACCAAATTTTCAAATTTTGGGATGGAATGGATCATTGGACAATGGTAATGGGGTAGCCCTATATTCGTTGCTCACAATGCCCTTTTTCTTCTGTTATTCTTTTTGGTATTTTGAAAAATATAATTTTGTTAAATATTTTATTTGCATGACAAGTTTATTGTTAATATTCTTCTCGTTTTCTTCCGGTGGATGGTCAGCTGCTCTTTTTCAAGTTTTGATCTTTATGTATTACGCATTGATGTCAAAAAAAGTGTCAATTAAGGCTTTGGGCGTATTTTTAATTCTTTTTGGGTTATTAATAACATTTTTTTTCTGTTCTTATGGCAAGGGATATATTAGCTCCTTTAAAAGAGAAATTGATCAGATAACATCTATAAACAACTCAGAAGTTTTAACGAACTCTAGAATCTATACTTGGAAGGCCGGTATTATTCTTGCCTCTGATAATATAATTGCAGGTAATGGCTGGGCAACATTTGAGGAGAGTTTCCGCAATAATTATAAATACTTAAATGAGAAGGTCCAATTCAGAGGTCCTGAAATGTTCGTTCAGCCACATAATATGTACATTTCAATTCTTTATGCCGGCGGGATACCTGCCCTGTTGTTATTTTTGATCGCTTTTGTCCTTTCAACGAAAAAGTCATGGTCAGGACTGAGGCATGATGTGATCAATTCCGGCGACATCCCCTGGCACCTTGTTTGTTTTATATTAATGGTTTCTATGGCGATCTATGGGACAAATGGAGATGTTTTTGAGGCAAGAAGGGATATAAGTGTTATTTTTTGGGCTTGTTGGGGATTGTTGATCGTAATGCCAGAATCTGATCAAAATTCAGATAAGGGTGATAAAAGTGAAGATCCTGCATTATGTTGACGAGAATCGTCTCGCATGGGGTGAGACTTGGATCCAGTTGATCAAAGAACTCAGCCGAAAGCAAATTCAGAATTATGTTGTTTGTAAAAGCGGAGGAACACTGGCGGGAAGGTTGAAAGAGGAAAATTTACCTTTTGAGATTTTTGACATACCAGTCTCCTGGCTGCCCCAAACAGGCACTAAATTTCGAAAAATTATTGCAGATTTTTCTCCGGATGTCATTCACACAAGACTTTCATCTGCGGCAAGAATAGCAGGATATTGGGGTAAACGTGCCGGTATCCCTGTAGTACAGACTGTTGATAAATTTCCAAAGGCACACTATCATAAAGATGCTGCTTTCTTATTGACTTGTTCCGAGTCCGTCAGGTCACATATGGAGGGACTTGACTTTCCTGCCAATAAGATCACTACCATTTTTAACCCCGTAGATTCAAAATTGTATTTATTCGACAGTATCGAGGCGGAGAATACCAGGAATAAACTGGGTATCCTGCCGGATGAAAAAATTATTCTCGGAGCCGGCAGATTTGTAGACTGGAAAGGTTTCGACAACCTTATCAAAGCCTGTAAACTTTTATTAGATGATTCTCAGCAGAACGTAAAATTACTGCTTTTGGGTGATGGGGAAGAAAAAAATAAGCTTTGTGGCCTGATAAGATCTTTAGGGATAGAAAAAAAGGTGATCATGCCCGGTTTTGTTCAAGATATCCGTCCTTACTTGTGGGCATCTGATATTTTTGTCCTTCCTTCAAAGGAACCGGAACCATTTGGGATAGTATTGATAGAGGCTATGGCATCTGGGTTGGCTTCTGTTGCGACCAAAGCAGGAGGACCGATAGACATAATCGAAGATGGTATCAATGGTTGCCTTGTTGAGGTCGATTCTTGTAAAGATATAGCGGATAAACTTAAAATTCTTCTGGAAGATGAGGATTACAGAGTGCGAATTGCAAAAACAGGAATGGATAGAGTTGCGTACAAATTTAGTGTGGAAGAGATCGCGAACAGGCACATAGAAATATACAGTAAGTTCATAAGAATATCGTAAAAAACTGGTCAGAATCGAGACATAAAGGTCTCAATTCTGACCAGTTTTTAATTGGTCGTGTTAAATATATGCGCTAAAGAGTGAGGCCGAGGTCTTGGGCCATTTTGATATAGCTGACCCCTTTTGCTTCGATATCTCCCCTTGAGTAAATGTCAGGTGCGCAGATTTCCCCTAACACTTCCCATCCCAGAAAATTAGTTGCGAGCTTGAACGAAGCACGCATTCCGTCAAAAACACGCTCTTCCGTATCGCCGGCAGCGGCCAGAAGTATTGCTTTTTTGGAAGGAGTTGTACGGAGAGCCCCGGGCATGTAGTAAGGCAGCAGCCTGTCCCATACAGGCTTGATCTGTGACGACCAGGAGTAGAAATATAGCGGAGAGACGAAAGCGATCACTGAGGCATCTTCTATCTCAGGGTAGACCTGATCCATGTCGTCGTTTTGTATGCACGGTTTCCCGGTGCTCCAGCATTTTCTGCAGTCCAGACACCCTTTGAGTGTAAGAGCGGCAAGGTGGACTTTTCTTGCCTCATAGCCTTTTTCAGCAGCTCCCTCCGCCAGGGCGTCTGCAATTTTTTCCGTATTGCCTCCGATCCTGGGGCTTCCCAGAAGCAGGGTGAGAATTTTTTTATCTTCCATTTCGGGACCTCCTGTCAAATAAAATTATCCTCTCCAGGTCTCGTATTGGTCGAGACCGGAGCGGTCGAGTATCGACATTATCTCTTTTCTGACCTCTTCAGATACCGGAAGCAACGGTGATCTGCAGGGCCCGCCTTTCATGCCCTTGCTGTCAAGCGCGGTCTTCAGCCCGGGAACTCCGAACCGGCGCGTCAGGGCGTCGCTTACGGGAAGCAGCCTTGCCTGGAGATCCATTGCCTCTTTCATGTTGTTCTCATAAAAAGATGTGTATATCTTCCTGCATGTGTTGGGGTAAAGTATCGAAGCAGCCATGGTCCCGCCGCAGGCGCCCATCGCAAGGGCGGCAAGGAACCAGTTCCCTGTCCCTCCGAAGACCGCGAAATCTTCAGATGCCGACGCGGCAAGGTATCCCAGTTTGGTCATATTCCCCGAAGTGTCTTTTATCCCTTTGATATTGGGATGCCTGGAGGCTGCGATCAGCGTCTCAGTTTCAACGTCCACACCGGTGTTAGCCGGCATGTTGTAAAGAAATATAGGTACAGGCGAATTATCGGCTACTTCATTGAAGTAGTTGAGTATCGCGGCCTGATTTCCTTTGAAGTAGTGGGGAGGCAGCAGAAGGAGGGAGTCTGCTCCGGCCGATGCCAGTGCTTTTGCGCAATCGATGGTTTCGCGTGTCGATGGAAAATGTGCTCCTGACATCAAGTGAAGTTTACCCTGTGATTCTTCTGCGGCTATCTCAGTCAGAATGACGCGCTCATCAAGCGTCACAAATGGCATTTCACCGTTCGATCCGCATATCACGATCCCATCCAGATCAGACTCTTTCCATATCCTTAAGTTGATCCTCCACGCCTCTGTGTCAAGCGATCCGTCCGACTTGAAAGGTGTCGGGACAGGTGCGAAAATACCGGTCAATTTCACTTGTAATGCCCCCTTTTCATTTGGTAGAGTATATCATCTATTAAAGCAGTGGTACAATCTATCAGAATATAAGAACGCCCACTGTCTGCGAGGTGTATACCCGATGTTTCTATGCAGGGAATTCAAATTTGATGCGGCTCATAATCTTGTAAACTATCACGGGAAATGCGAGACCCTTCACGGGCACACATACAGGCTTGCCGTTGTACTTAAAGGTGTGCCGGATGATGAGGGAATGGTATTCGATTTTGTTGAGCTGAAAAAATATGTTTCGGATCTCGTGCTCTCCAAACTTGACCACGCGTATATCAACGATGTCCTGCCGCAGCCGACTGCGGAATATATCGCCCAGTGGATATTCAGGACGCTTGACATGCCGCTTAAAAGGGACAACTGTGAACTTTACGAGGTAAGGGTATGGGAGACGGAGAGTTCCTCCGTAATATGCCGCAGGGAGGATGTCTAGAGGTGCGCGACGTTCAGAGCGAACATGACAAGAGGAATGTGGCAATAGATAAAGTCGGGATAAGCGGCCTCTCATGGCCTATCCAGGTCCTTGACCGTATGAACGGGACACAGGAGACCGTTGCCAATGTAAGCCTGTCCGTATTCTTGCCGCGTGACTACAGAGGCACGCACATGAGCCGTTTTATCGAGGTGCTTGGGGAGCAGGAAGATCAGGTTACGTTCCATAATATGGAGAACCTACTCAAAATGCTTCAGAGACGTCTTGATGCGGACGAAGCCCATGCCGATTTTGAATTTCCTTATTTCATAACCAAAAAGGCCCCGGTGAGTGGAGCGCTCGGCCGGATGAGATACGATGTGCGCTTTATTGCGGAACTCAAAGAAAACAAGTTTGACCTTATAACCGAACTGACTGCCCCTATCCAGACCTTGTGTCCCTGTTCGAAAGAGATCTCGGACAACGGAGCGCATAACCAGAGGGCCCACGCAAGGATAGCAGCAAGGATGAAAACTTTTGTGTGGATCGAAGAGCTGGCGGAGATAGCGGACAAATGTGCCTCCGCACCGGTATACAGTATACTGAAGCGGGAAGACGAGAAGGCTGTGACAGAAAGAGCCTACGCCAACCCGCGCTTTGTGGAGGATTCTGTCCGCGAGCTCGCGATAGCGATGGAGAATGACCATAGGATAACGTGGTACAGTGTCTCTGTCACGAGCCACGAAAGCATACACAACCATGATGCTTTTGCCAGCATCGAGAGGAGTAAAGCTTAGTGCCTTCAGAAAAAAGACTTGCAAGAAGGGCCGTCCTTGATGAATCAGGACTCGAAAGAGCAAGGGCGATGCATCCATGGATATTCAGGGGCAACCTGAGGCAGATCCCACAGTGCGCTCAGGGAGACCTTGTGGCCTTCACCGATATGTCCGGCGTTATCAAAGGCTGGGGACTCTGGAGCGACAGCGCCCTCTCGATACGGGTACTGACGTATGGGACAAAAGAACCTGATCAGATGGGGCTCTTGAGGGAGAGACTGACCTCTGCCCTGAACTGGCGGAAACTATGGTGCCCGGGAGAGGAAGCTTTCAGATGGGTACACGGAGAAGCAGACGGACTGCCGGGGATCATCGCAGACCTTTACGGTGATGTCCTTTCACTTCAGGTTTCCGCGGCGGGATGGTACAGGCATATCGACAAAGTCGCGGCCGTATTCAGGAAGGTCCGTAAACTGTCGGCTATAGTCCTGCGCAACGAGACGAAACACCTTGAAAAAGAGGGCATGCCGAAAGAGGTCAAACTTCTTTTCGGAGAGATGCCCAAAGAGCCCATTAAAATAAAAATGGGATCTGTATACGAACTGGTAGATATCGAAAAAGGGCAGAAGACGGGGGCTTATCTGGATGTCAGGGGAGTCCCCGATATGATCTCCCCACTTTTCAAGGGAGCAAGGGTGCTGGACTGCTTCAGTTATCAGGGGCACTTCGGACTGCATGCGCTTGCCGCAGGAGCTTCTGAAGTAGTAGCGGTCGAACAGTCCCAGCAGGCGATCGATATCGCGCAAAAGAACCTTGAGATAAACGGGTTGCCCAGAAAGATGAAATGGAAATGCGGAAACGCATTTGACATAATGAGAAAGATGGACAGCGACAGAGAGAGATTCGATCTGGTCATAATGGATCCCCCTCCCTTTTCTCCCGCCAAGGGACAGGTCGAATCTGCGCGCAGAGGATATAAGGAGCTTGCCGTAAGAGGTTTTAACAGGATAAAGGATGGTGGGCATATGGTCTTTCTCTCGTGCAGCCATGCCTTTTCGAGAGAAATGCTGCTTTCGGTGCTCAACGATGCGGCGAGGGATGCCTGTGTATCGTGCCGCATCGCACTTGAGATCCATCAGCCTATTGACCATCCGGCACTTTCTTCTGTACCTGAAACAGATTACCTTAAAGGTTTTGTTCTGGGGGTAAGGGATCAATGAAATATAACAGGAAGATCAAGGCTGTTCTTTTTGACTTTGACATGACTCTGGTCGACAGCAGCTACGCTATACACCATTGCACAAACCTGCTCGCAAACCGTCTCGGTTTTAAAGAGATATCGAGGGAAGAAGTCCTGTCCGCGATAGGACTGACGATCGAGGACAGCTGGCGGATGTTCTGGGGTGATTTCCGCCAGGAGTGGGTGGACTTCTACCGCGCCAATTACAGGGAAGAGGAGCAGGCGAGACTGAGATTTTTCCCGAACACCAGGAGTACACTGGAAAAACTGCGGTCGATGGGGATCAAGGTCGGGGTAGTATCGAACCGCCGCTATGCAAGAAGACCTGTCGAATATATGGGGCTTTCGCCGATGCTTGATGTTGTCGTCGGACTGGAGGATGTTGAGCGGGCCAAACCGGAACCCGATCCGCTTCTCAAAGGTTTTGGGCTGCTTGGAGTGTCTCCTTTGGAAGGATTCTATGTGGGGGATACGGACATAGACATGATGACGACTGTGGCTGCGGGATGCAGAGGCATAGGGATGACGACAGGGAATTTTAACGGAAAGGCACTGACGGAAGCCGGTGCATGGCATGTAATGGACGACCTCGGGGAGATCCCTTCGCTTTTTGTGGAATGACAGAAGGTCTTTATAGATGGTAAGGCGTTTTGAACCGGAGGGACCAAGACGATTCAGGCCGATGTACTGGCTCATGGTCGTTCTCGTTATCGTTCTATGGATATGGGCGTTCAAACTCTATTTTGACAGATATGAGTATCTCCATCCTGAGATTACCTGGGCAGTACCGGGGATCGACGTTGAATTGGCAAGGATCAGCGGGATACTTTTGTGGAAAGAGGTCGCTGTCCGGGCCCCTGCCGAGGGAATAGTGACATATCCACAGGGCACCGGACCGGTGAGAGTCGCTAGAGGAACTGTAGTTGCGAGGATATCGTCGGGCAACCGGGTCTCAGAGGTCAAAGCATATCAGCAGGGATACTTTCTCGCGGCACTTGACGGGATGGAGCAAAGCTGGCGCTACTCTGAGCTTTGGCCGGGCTTTCAGCCTCTGCCCGAACCGAGTCCGCTGAACCGTTTAAAGGACGGTCTGCTCGTTGGAAAGGGCCAGCCGGTAGGGAAGCTGATCGAACAGCCTCAGGAACTTAGATTCATGGGGTATACTCAGACAGTCGGCAATATGGACGAGCAGATAAAAAGCAATAAACTCAGAGTAAAAATGGACGGAGTAGACACAGTTTCTGTGGCAGAGATAAGGGTAAGCACGAAAGCAGGGAACAGGACCAAACTCTATCTTACTCTGCCCTGGTTCCAGCCTGAAGCCGTCCTTTCAAGAAAATATACGCTTACGGTGGAAGCAGGCAGGACAGAGGGAGCTATCGTACCGCAGACTTCAGTCCTGAAACGGGACGGAGAACAGGGTGTCTATATGGTCAGAGGTTCGAGGGTAGTATTTGTTCCCGTAAAAGGTAAAAGTGTTGACAACAATATGTTCATAGTAACTGAAGGGGTCTCTGTAGGAGATGCCGTAGTAGAGAACGCATCTGCTGCTCGTGAGGGGAGGATCCGGCTTTGGTAGATCATATCGATCAAAACATAATTGATATCCGTGAAAAAATAAGATCGGCAGCAAAAAGGAGCGGGCGTGACCCGTCTGAGATAAAGCTGATGGGCGTAACGAAAACTCACCCTGTTGAGTACATTTTGTCTGCCGCCCCCAAATTGGATATTATCGGAGAAAACAGGGTACAGGAGGCATCAGAAAAAAGGTCAAAATGCCGTTCGGAAATCAGTACGCCTTGGCACCTTATCGGACACCTCCAGAGGAATAAGGCCAGAAAAGCGCTTGAGATCTTCGATCTCATAGAGACCGTCGACTCACTCGACATTGCGAGGATGCTTGACAGGATCCTTGCAGAGACGGACTCATCGGGATTCCCTGTCTACCTTGAGATAAATATGTCGGGAGAGCTTACGAAAAGCGGAGTTGCGCCACAGGAGGCCGCAAGCCTTCTGGAGAGGGTGATGCAGTATTGTCCTCGCCTTTCCGTGGAAGGGCTTATGACGATAGGCCCGAACACAGAAGAAGAAAGAGAGATAAGAGGCGCGTTCGAGGGCCTTCGCCTTTTAAGGGACGGCCTGGCATCCGGATCCGGTCTTCCGCTTCGTGAACTGTCCATGGGAATGAGCGGTGACTATGAGATCGCGGTAGAAGAGGGAAGCACTATCGTAAGAGTAGGTACCGGAATATTCGGCAAGAGATCTGCGAATTGATGTTTTCAGGCTGTCTCATTCCGTACCTGACCGGCAAGACTGTATAATTTATCCATGGCACCATCTGCGGCAATTATATGATCAAGTTGATTATGAACTATTAAAAGCAAAAAAGGACGGTGGATTATATGGTCGAACTTCTGACATCTCTTGACGTGGTCAATCAGTCTTTCAAAAAAAGCATGAGAGGCTACGATCCGGCAGAGGTAGATGAATTCCTTGACAACGTAGCGGAGACCCTTCAGACGTATGCACAGATGACAAAAGATCTGGAGCGGGAGCTTCATGCAAAAGAGGAGAGCCTCAGGGAGTATGAGAAAATGAAGGACGTACTTCATGAAGCGCTCCTTATGGCACAGAAAAGCGCGGACGAAAAGGTCAGGAGCGCGCAGGAACAGGCATCAAAGATTATCGCTGAGGCTAAGGAAAAGGCCGACATGATATGCAAAGATGCGGCCCAGGAAGCTGAACGTCTCCGCGATGGTGTATCCCAGATAAGGAACGTAAGGAACCTCTATGAGCAGGAGTTCAGGGGACTGCTCGCAAAGTTCGACAATATGCTTAACCAGAGCATCAATTCTTCTCCTCTGACCGCTGCGGTAAACTCCATCCTTGAAGACATTCCCTTCCTTGATGATCAGAAGGAGGCGGAGACCGCGTCATCAGCAAACAGAGGGGACCTTGAGACAGCCTACGCGATGCTTGGGGTCGATCCAAAGCAGATAATGGACCCCGAACGTGTCGGAGAGGACAATAACTGAAAGTTCTGTGACTGCCGACATCAATGATCCTGTTATAAACATAAGGGGGATCGGTCCCCGCAGGGCCGCCCTTCTGAAAAAACTTGGCATCCGGACGGCAAACGATGTTTTGTGGTTTTTCCCCAGACGGTATGCGGACAGAAGGGAGATCTGCAAAATTGCTGAATTGCGCCCCGGCCGGAACTCTGTCGTCATCGTAAAGATCGGAACGGTGAGCTGCAGAAGGAGTTTCAGGACAGGCATACAGGTCTGTTCATGCGAGGCGGAAGACGGGACGGGGACCCTCTCCGTAATATGGTTCAACAGAAAAGGCCTTGGCAGTATCCTTACAGAGGGGACGTCCGTTGCTCTATTCGGGCTCCCTTCTTTTTGCGAAGGAAGGATAGAATTTTCAAACCCTGAATTTGAAATCGTCAAAGACGCATCAGGCATCGCCGGCTTTACGGGAATAGTTCCCGTATATCCGCTGACCGCGGGGCTGCCTGAAAGATGGCTCAGGAAATTCATCGACAGCATCCTCGAAAATTATCTCCCGCTTGTGAAAGAATATCTTCCTCAGAGCATAATCGAAAAAAGAGGGCTTCCGGACATAAGGGAAGCCCTGCGCGGGATGCACAGGCCCGAGTCCGAATCGCACTGGAAATATTGCCGCGACAGGCTGGCGTATGAGGAATTCCTGTTTTTGCAGACAGCTCTTGTATTAAGAAAAGAGAGGCTCAAAAGATACGGAAGAGCGGCAAGATTGACCGCCGAAGGGCCCTATTTCTCTGCTTTTATGTCTTCTCTGCCGTTTGAACTCACACCCTCACAGAGACAAGTTATTTCCCGGATATTTGAAGATACAAAAAACGGGCACCCGATGTCGCGCCTGCTGCAGGGTGATGTCGGATCGGGGAAGACCGTCATTTCACTTGCACTCGCCGCAGCCGGAGCTGATGCAGGTATCCAGACGGCGATAATGGCCCCCACTGAAGTCCTTGCCGAACAGCTTTATGTACAGGCGCAGAAGTTCCTTTCCAAAACAGGCATAAAGTGCGCGTTGCTGAAGGGAGGACTGAACAGATCCGAGAAGAGTCGTATCATCGATTCGATACGCGAGGGCAGGATCAAAGTCGTAGTGGGAACACATGCGATGATCCAGGACGGGGTGGAATTTTCACGTCTTGGGACCGTCATCATCGATGAACAGCAACGTTTTGGCGTGATGCAGAGAGGAGAGATGCTCAGCAGGGGAAAGACCCCGCACCTGCTGATGATGTCGGCCACTCCCATACCGAGGACGATATCGGCATGCCTGTTCGGCGACATGGATATTTCGGTCATAAGGGAAAGACCGAAAGGAAGACAAAAGATCGAGACAAGGCTGATAGATCTTACAAAGATAAGGGACCTGCTGCAGTTTATGATCGATGAATCCGCTGCGGGAGGCAGGACGTACTGGATCTGCCCCAGAGTAGAAGAAGACGGGGAGAATAATATCGCATCTGTGGAAAAGAGATATAAATTTCTGAAAAAGCATCTCTGCCCGCTGGGGATCGGCTTCATACACGGAAAAATGGACAGCGAACAGAAGAGTCGTGAGCTGGAAAAGTTCAGAGCGGGAGAGATAAAAGTGCTTGTGGGCACTACTGTCCTGGAAGTCGGGGTGGATGTTCCGGAAGCTTCTGTCGTGGTAATAGAATCTCCCGAAAGATACGGTCTTTCCCAGCTGCACCAGATCAGAGGAAGAGTGGGAAGAGGCAGCCGGAGAGGGGTATGTCTGCTGCTGGTGGATAAGATAGAGGAGGAAGCCGCTGACAGGCTGAAGATATTGCTTGCGACAGATGATGGGTTCAGGATCGCGGAGGCGGATCACCTCTTAAGGGGACCAGGGAAGATCAGCGGTTATGAGCAGCACGGCGCTTCAGAGTTCAGAACAGCGGATATTTACAGAGACAGCGTACTGTTGGAGAGGGCGAGCGAGGACGCAAGGTCGCTCGTCTCGGACGAAAAGGCGCTCTTAAACGAAAGGGCATTCAAAGATAAACTTGATAATTATCTCAACAGGGGATCTATCGTCTCTATTAAAGCTTGACGTACATAATAACTACCACTTGTGAAGTTAGGTTTTATTCTGTAAAATACAACCCATCGGCGTGAAAAAAGCAACAGGTAATATGATCATCGATCTGAATAGAATGTAACTGATTTGCATCTTTTGAACAAACCGGACCATGACAATCGAAACTGAGGTGATAGATAATGACATTGACAGTAATTTTGAGTGTGATCGCAGGACTCGCTGTCGGAGTCCTGATAGGATTTATGTACCAGAAAAACGCAGCAGCAAAGAAATTCAAGGGAGCTCTTTCCGAATCGGAGAGGATCATCTCCGAAGCAGTCAAAAAGGCCGAACAGATGAAGCGGGACATCGTTTCAGAAGGAAAGGAAGAGATCCACAGATTAAGGCAGGAGCTCGACAGGGACACCAAGGAGCGCAGAAACGAACTGCAGCGTTCCGAGAGACGTCTCGAACAGAAAGAAGAAAATCTTGACAGGAAGATCGAAAGCATCAGCCGAAAAGAAGAAGAACTGGTCCAGAAACATGAACAGGTGCAGGAAAAACTCAACCAGCTCTCCGCAAAGGAACAGGAACTGATCTCCAATCTCGAACAGATAGCGCAGCTTACACGCGAACAGGCCAGGGACCTCCTGCTGACCGAAGTCGAGTCCGAAGCGAATCATCTGATAGGTCTCAGGCTTAAAGAACTGGAAGAACGTGCAAAGCGTGAAGCAGATCGCAAAGCTCAGGAAATTATTGCAACCGCAGTCCAGCGCTGCAGTGTTGAATTTACGTCTGACGCAGTGGTCAGCGTTGTAAATCTTCCTTCCGACGAGATGAAGGGCCGCATCATCGGCAGAGAGGGCCGCAACATCAGGACCTTTGAGACCCTTACGGGCGTGGACCTGATAGTTGACGATACCCCCGAGGCCGTCACATTGAGCAGTTTTGACCCTGTGCGCCGGGAAGTGGCAAGACTTTCGCTTGAGAGACTCGTCGTTGACGGACGCATCCATCCTGCCCGTATAGAGGAAATTATCGAAAGGGCAGAAAAGGATGTACAGATCCAGATCCTTGAGACTGCAGAACAGGCATTGCTTGAGACCGGCATCAAAAACATGCATATCGAACTCAGCAAGATCATCGGTCAGCTAAGATACCGTACCAGCTATGGACAGAACGCACTGGCTCACAGCCTTGAAGTGGCCCACCTTGCAGGCATAATGGCGGCAGAAATGGGACTGGATGAGCTTAAGGCCAGAAGAGCGGGACTGCTGCACGATATCGGGAAGGCCGTCGATCATCAGGTGGAAGGACCTCATGCAAAGATAGGTGCCGATCTTGCAAAAAGATACGGTGAGGCCCCCGATATCGTTAATGCGATAGCGGCTCACCACGAGGATGAGGAACCGCAGACCATCTATGCGGTACTCATTGCTGCAGCCGATGCGGTAAGCGCCTCACGGCCCGGAGCACGCAGGGAGAGTCTCGATGCTTATGTGAAGAGGCTCGAGAAACTGGAAGAGGTCGCCAAGTCATTCAGCGGAGTGAGCAAGGCTTTTGCCATCCAGGCAGGACGCGAAGTCCGTGTTGCGGTATCTCCCTCCGTAACAGACGACGGTGCCATGCAGAAACTTGCATATGACATAGCCCGTAAGATCGAGGAAGAGATGAGATATCCAGGTCAGATCAAGGTAACGCTGCTTAAAGAGACAAGAGCTGTCGAGTATGCCAAGTAGGTGAAGCAGATGCGGATCCTTTTTATTGGAGACATAATGGGAAAGCCCGGGCGGAAAGCTGTCCCCCGGGTTTTGCCTTCTCTGCGCGACGAATTCGGTAATTTTGACTTTATCATCGCCAACGGAGAGAACAGCGCTGCCGGTTTCGGCCTTACCGAGACCGTGATGAACGAACTTTTCTCAATGGGGATAGATATCCTGACAAGCGGCAACCATGTCTGGGACAAAAAAGATATCCTGCCCTTTCTGGACAGCGAAAAGAGGATACTCAGGCCCGCCAACCACCCGGAGGGGACTCCTGGCCGCGGCTGCGGAGTGTTTGAAAAAAACGGCAGGAAGCTTGCGGTGATATCCCTTCAGGGACGAACTTTCATGCCGCCCCTTGACTGCCCTTTCCGGACAGCCGAAAAGCTGATCGAAAAATTGAATACAAGTGCCATCTTTGTTGATTTCCACGCTGAAGCATCTTCAGAAAAAAAGGCCCTTGCCTGTTGGCTGGATGGAAAGATATCTGCCCTTGCGGGAACTCACACGCATGTGCAGACATCGGACGAGCAGGTTCTCCAGGGAGGCACGGCATTCATATCAGACGCTGGCATGACAGGGGGTCACGGAGGCATAATCGGGATGACAGCCGAATCTGTGATGCCTAAATTTTTATACGGCACACCGAACAAGTTCGAAGTCTGCGATACAGACGTAAGATTCCAGGGCGTAGTTGTCGATATTGATGACGAAACAGGCAGAGCGATGGATATTTGCAGGATCGACGTACCATGTGAAAGTTGACGGATATCATATACGCTGATGATCAAGCAATGGCGGGAGACGACCTTATATGGTTTTCCCGCCATTATTTTTTTATTGCGCCGGCCTTTTTTTATGATTTGATTTCGACCTGCAGAATCGTTATTTTATTGTGAAAATAAAAAAATAATTTAAAAATATCTATTATATGGCCCAATGATGCCCACAAAATAACTATTTTGTAACTTGAATTATTGTTCGTAATATGGTATACAACTTAGGCGCTGAAGGGGCTTTTCTTCAGCTGTGGCTTTTTTAATCATCGAGAGGAGAGGATTTTATGTCAGAAAACAGAGATCAATGGGGCAGCCGATTTGGCTTTATCATGGCTGCTGCGGGTTCAGCAATAGGTCTTGGTAACATCTGGCGGTTCCCCTACATCACGGGGAAATTCGGCGGAGCGGCTTTTGTTCTTATTTATCTTGCGGTAGTCTTGATTATCGGTATGTCTGTAATGCTGGCTGAGTTTGTGATAGGACGCAATGCCCAGTCTGACGCGGTCGGTTCCTTCAGGAAACTTGGCGGCGGTGCATGGCCTCTTGTAGGATGGATGGGCTTTTTCTGCGGATTCGTTATCCTGTCTTATTATGCAGTTATCGCCGGCTGGACCGTAGCCTACATGTTCAAATCCCTTGGCGGGCTGATGTCTGAGGCGGCAGCAGGAAAGGCCGGGGATGTGTTCGGTGCATTCGTCTCTGATCCGGTGCAGTCGATCGCTTATCATGTTGTCGTTATGGCAATAACGACCGGCATCATCTACAAAGGTATCAGCGGAGGCATAGAGAAGTGCTGCAAGATCCTGATGCCTGCTCTGTTCGTATTACTGCTGGTGCTTATCGTACGTTCTGTCACTCTGCCAGGATCGGGAGCGGGACTTGAATTTTACCTGAAGCCCGATCTTTCCAAGATCACAAACCAGGCGATCCTTGCCGCAGTGGGACAGGGCTTCTTCTCACTCTCACTTGGCATGGGATGCATGATAACTTACGGAAGCTACCTGAGCAAGAAAGAATATCTGCCCTCTATCGCCAGGACGGTCGTACTGCTTGACACAACGATCGCTATCCTTGCCGGTTTCGTTATTTTCCCCGCGGTATTCGCATTCGGAATAGAGCCAGGCGCAGGTCCCGGACTCACATTCGTCACGCTGCCGGCGGTCTTTGCCAAAATGCCGATGGGAGCGATCTTCTCATTCGCGTTCTTCCTGCTTCTCTTCATCGCCGCCCTGACTTCCGCCATCTCTCTACTTGAAGTCGTCGTTACTTATTGTATCGACCAGCTGAGATGGAACAGAGCGAAGGCTGCGATCATCATGGGCACAGCGATTGCCCTTCTGGGTATCCCTTCGGCTCTTTCAGTCGGAGGACACATTCCCCAGGTCGCAGGCAAAGACTTCCTCGATGCTGCGGACTTTATCACCAATAACGTGATAATGCCGCTCGGCGGAATCTTTATATCTGTCTTTGTCGGATGGATATGGGCAGATGGTGCAAAGGCTGAAATCACGGACAACGGAAAGCTGGCCTTCCCGTTCTATACCGTATGGCTTTGGATCTGCCGCGTTGTTGCCCCTGTATCCATAGCGTGGATATTCATTACCGGTCTTAAGTGGTAAGAATTTTTTAATCTACAGACATTTTTTATCGGAACAAGAGCCACGGTTGACAAGACCGTGGCTCTTGCTATACTTTGGATAATCTGGATGAACGCAGCAAGAGAGACCTCTGGTAAAGCCGGGGGCGCCGAAGGGGCAAGGCGATTTATAGCTGAAACTCTCAGGCATAAGGATTGCTGCCGGACAGTACTCTGAATACGACTGAAGGTCGTTAATTTGGCTTTTGGGGAACGGGGACAGAGGATCTCTTGCTGGGAGGCGGGGTTCCTGTGGCCTTGTTCCCTTTTTTTTATACCTGTCTCACAAACAACAAAGACCTCGCTGCCTGTCTGGATGATGTGCAGCTTGTTGAAGGTTCCGCACTTTCGGTCCTGAAAAAAGCGAGGGATCTGATCCACAGCGGATGGGAGCTTGAGGCGAACCCCCTTTACGGCAACCTTAAACCCAGTCAGCAGCCCTACAGGACATTGGTCCTTAAATCAAAAAAAGGGGAGACCGGGCGTCCGGTCGACCGTTTTTCCCTTCAGCTCATCGAATCAGCGATAGCAGTCTATTCTGACTGCAAGGTAACCAGGATGCCGGGCGACATGTCTGAGGATATAGACAGCGATTACAGGTACGTGGATTTTGCTTTGATGGAGGAAACATTGAAGAACTGCGGACTGCTGCGCAAAGACCTTAAAAGGTCAGCCGGGAGGTGAAGGAGAGGCATCTCGTATTTTGAAATCACAAAGGCATCGACACTATCTGTAAGGAGGAATTCTATGAAACTGGAACTTATGAAAGTAATTGTCAAAAGCGTCAGCTGGGGTGACAGGACAGAGATCCTTAAAGACGGAACGCTGAAAGTAAATAAAAAAGAACTTCTTGAACATGTTTCAGACGAAGAGAACCTCAAAAGCATAGATGCAGAAATCGCTCTTCCGGGAGAAAGTGTGAGAATAACCCCTGTCAAGGACGCGATCCAGCCAAGATATAAAGTTGAGGGCGGCGGACAGGTCTTCCCGGGAATGGTCAGCGATGTTGAATCCGTAGGCGAGGGAAAGACGATCGTCCTCGAGGGGGCAGCCGTCATAACATGCGGGAGGATAGTGGGCTTCCAGGAAGGCATAGTGGACATGTCGGGGAAAGGTGCCGAATATACTCCTTTCTCCAAAACGTGCAATGTGGTACTGGTCTTCGAACCCAAAGAGGGCATAGAGGTCTATGCCTATGAGAAGGCATGCAGGCTTGCGGGCCTCAAGGCTGCGATGTACCTCGCGAAATGCGTGCATGAAGCGGGAGTGACACCGGATAAGACCGAGACGTTCGAAATCCCTCCTTTTGCCCGGAGCATGAAGGAGTTCCCGGGGCTTCCGAAAGTTGCGTACCTTTACATGCTGCAGACCCAGGGACTGCTGCACGATACCTACGTGTACGGGGTCGATGCGAAGAGGATACTTCCCACCATCATCCATCCCAATGAGACAATGGATGGGGCCATAGTTTCAGGCAACTGCGTCTCAGCGTGCGACAAGAACAGCACTTATGTCCATCAGAACAACCCGGTCATCAGATCTCTCTACGAGCGTCACGGCAAGGATATCAATTTCGTCGGGGTCATTATAACCAACGAGAACGTCACCCTTGCCGACAAGAGAAGAAGTTCCTCATTTGCCGTGAAGATCGCCAAAATGTTCGGAGTCGACGGAGTGGTGATCAGCGAAGAGGGCTTCGGGAATCCCGACGCGGACCTGATCATGAACTGCCGCAGGGCAGAGAAGGCAGGGGTCAAAACAGTCCTGATAACCGACGAGTACGCAGGCAGGGACGGAGCCAGCCAGTCCCTTGCAGATGCGGCGCAGGAGGCAGATGCGGTCGTTACCGCTGGAAACGCCAACATGATCATCGACCTTTCTCCGATGGAGAAGGTCATCGGTTTCACCGAATATGTAAATGTAATTGCCGGAGGATTTGACGGATCACTTAAACCCGACGGGTCGATAGAAGTTGAACTTCAGGCGATCACAGGCGCGACATGTGAGCTGGGCTTCAATAAACTCGGTGCGGAGACCTGGTAGGGGAGGGGAAAAAATGACTTACAGAATAGTTCACTACATAAACCAGTTTTTCGCCGGTATAGGCGGAGAGGAAAAAGCTGGAACAGGACCCGAATCAAAAGACGGAGCGATCGGTCCGGGAATGGCCTTCAAGGCTGCTTTCGGCAGCGAAGCCGAGATAGTCGGCACGGTCATATGCGGAGACGGTTATTTTGCCGAGAACATGGATGGGGCTTCAGAGAAAATATTAAAAATGATCTCTGATTTCAGCCCCGATGCGGTCATCGCAGGACCGGCTTTCAACGCGGGGCGCTACGGAACGGCATGCGGCGCTGTCAGCGAAGCTGTAAGCAAAAAGCTCGGGATACCGGTAGTTACCGGCATGTATCCGGAGAATCCCGGAGTCGACATGTACAGGAAGGGCATCTACATCGTTGAAACTTCCGACAGTGCAAGAGGAATAAAGGATGCGGTGCCCGCGATGGCGAAACTTATCATGAAGCTGCTTCGCGCAGAGCCTGTGGGAAGCCCTGCCGACGAAGGCTACATCGAGCGCGGTGTAAGGGTCAACTGCTTCCAAGACAAGATCGGTGCCGAGCGTGCCGTTGATATGCTTGTGAAAAAACTTAAGGGTGAGGAATTCAGGACAGAATATCCGATGCCTGTTTTTGACAGGGTAGCGCCGGCAGAGCCGATAAAGGACATGAAAAACGCCGTGATAGCCCTTGTTACATCGGGCGGCATCGTTCCGAAAGGCAACCCGGACCATATCGAGGCTTCCAGTGCCACCAAATACGGTACCTACAGCATTGCCGGGGTCCAAAGCGCGGATGAGGTAGCTTACGCGACCGCGCACGGAGGATATGACCCGACGTATGCCAACACCGACCCTAACCGTGTGCTCCCGATAGACGTGCTGAGAGAGATGGAAAAGAACGGTGAGTTCAAGAAGCTCTACGACTATTTCTTCACCACAGTCGGAAACGGGACGCCGGTCGCAAATGCCAAGAAATTCGGCACCGAGATAGGGGCGAGACTGAAAAAAGACGGCGTTGATGCCGTGATACTCACCTCCACCTGAGGAACCTGCACCCGTTGCGGAGCAACGATGGTCAAGGCGATTGAGGCAACAGGCATTGCAGTCGTCCACATATGCACGATAGTCCCGATCTCGCAGACAGTCGGGGCAAACAGGATCGTACCTGCGGTAGCTATACCGCATCCGCTTGGCGATCCCACAAAGAGCCACGAGGAGGAGAAAATGATCAGAAGGGCCATTCTCGAGAAAGCTCTCGAAGCCCTTAAAACACCGATCACGGAACAGACAGTATTCAACTAGCCGGTCCCCGAGGCTGGAAGACCCATATACGAGATGGCGGCAGGATGGTCAGATCCGCATCGGCCCTTCTGCCGCCGCTTATAAGCTGTAATATTTTTATTATGTCGGACAGAATATAATTTGTGAGCGTTTTTGCGTAATTTTTGTTCGACCCAATAAAGACCTCCAATTTTTTCAAAAATATAATTGTAACCAGATATGCTACGACAACCTGACGATGATCAAACGGCCAGATATGGAGGAATGCCAGATGCCCAACGCAGCAGTCAAAGGAACATCATATTCACTGAACCATACCCCCGAACTCGCGCTTCACTACGGGAACACACCATTTGTAGAGAGGGAGGTCCATCCTGATTCGGAATTCCTCACGCTCCTCCCTAAGCACGTACAGAGTTATGACCAGTGTTCAAGGTATGCCCCCAACCTTGTTTATATTGGGGCATTGGACCCTGAAGAACTGGAAAAAAGAGAACAGCCCTGGTATGAAAAACTGGAGCCTGAATCGGTAAGGTATGGCAAATACGGGGAAATAATGCCCGAGGACGAGACCCTCGGCATGCTGGATCTCTGTGACGTTTTCGACCTTGTATGGCTTGAGAAGGGGTTCGCCGCAGAAGTAAAGGAAAAATTGGAGAAGAATCCCGTCATCAGAGAAGACATGCTTGCACGGATCGAATCAGGCCATGAAATCGAGGAGATCGAACGGGAAATAACAAACGCAGCGGCGCTGCCTCTTTATTGTGGTGGAAAAATAGTGGGATGCAGCAGGAGGGGCCATGAATTCGACCCTAACCTCACAGCGTACGAACTCCTCGTCAATATGACAAACAAGGCGAGTGCGGTCCTCTCTCTCCTCCATCTCATCAAAAACAGCGGCATAGCAGCAGAGGACGTGGATTTTGTCATAGAATGCTCTGAAGAGGCGGCGGGCGATATGAACCAGCGCGGCGGCGGCAACTTCGCAAAGGCGATCGCGGAGATAGCGGGATGTGTCAACGCATCAGGCTGTGACGTGAGGGGGTTCTGTGCGGGACCTGTGAACGCAGTGCTGGCAGGTGCCTCGATGGTAGCGGCCGGAACGCGCAAAAACGTCGCGGTAATAGCCGGGGGAGCCATCCCCAAGCTCTACATGAACAGCAGGGATCATGTCAAAAAATCGCTTCCGGCGCTCGAAAACTGTCTTGGCTCCTTCGGGGTATTCATAGTCCCCGACGACGGCAAGCTTCCTGTCATAAGGCTTGACGCCATAGGGAAACATACGGTGGGAGCAGGGGCCTCGCCCCAGACGGTCACAAGCGTCCTGACTCTTGAGCCTCTGCAGAAGGTCGGGCTCTCGCTGACAGACGTGGACAAATACGCCCCGGAACTCCACAACCCAGAGATCACACTGCCTGCCGGTGCAGGAAATGTCCCTGAAGCAAACTTCAAGATGATAGCGGCGCTCGGGGTAATGAAAAAACAGATCGAAAAGGCTGATATGGCTGATTTCATAAAAAGCCACGGAATGAAGGGTTTTGCACACACTCAGGGACACATACCCTCGGGGGTACCATACATGGGACATGCCGCCGAGGCCCTTATCTCCGGGAAGATCAAAAGAGCCATGATAATAGGAAAGGGGAGCCTCTTCCTCGGCAGGCTGACGAACCTGGCGGACGGAGCCTCCTTCCTTATGGAAATGCCTGTCCCCGGTAAAACTGAGGGTGAAAAGGGCGTCACACGTGAAGAGATACGCGAGATGATCCTCGAAGCCCTGGGGGAACTTGCGGCAGGACTCAAGAAGTAAGGGTGCAGAGAGATGGACGAAAAAAAGAAGACGAGGGAATTGATAGGCGAAGTCCTTGCTGAACTCGTTGAGGAAGCAAAAGGCGGGTACGTCAAAAAAGTCAGCATAGGGTTGATGTCATACGGAAGCGAGCTTGGGGAAGGGGAACTTGTAAAGGGAGCCCGGCTCGCCATGCAGAACGACCCCTCTCTTAATGTTGTGCTGATTGGTCCGAAGTGCGAAGGGGCGGAAGGAATGGTATGCATAGAGACGCCGGCATGCGAGGCGGACATATCCAGGGCCATGGAAGACGCGCTCCAGAAAGGCATAATATCGGGCGCGGTCGCTCTGCACTATCCATTCCCCCTTGGCGTGACCACGATAGGCAAGGTCCTGACACCGGCAAGGGGCAAGCCGTGTTTTATCGCATCGTCTACCGGCACATCCTCATCCAGTCGTGCCGAGGCCATGGTAAGGAACACAATATATGGGATCGCCGCGGCAAAGGCGGACGGTATCGCATCACCGACAGTAGGCATACTTAACCTTGACGGAGCCCAGACCGTTTTCAGGGCCCTCCAAAAATTGCAGGAGGGAGGATACCCTATAAATTTCGGATCAAGCATGAGAAAAGACGGAGGAGCGATATTGAGGGGCAACGACCTCCTTGCCGGTTCGGTGGACGTCTGTGTGACAGATACGCTGACCGGGAATGTCCTGATGAAACTCTTCTCGGCATGGAACACGGGAGGCAATTACGAAGCTCTCGGCTGGGGATACGGCCCCTCGGTCGGAGAGGGTTGGGACAGGGTCGTTTCGATAATATCGAGGGCCTCGGGAGCCCCTGTGATAGCATCGGCCCTCTCCATGAACGCAAGGTGCGTGAAGAACGTGCTGCCGGGGCTTGCTGCGGCAGAACTGGAACTGGCAAAAAAAGCGGGGCTCGAAGAGATACTTTTATCGTTGCAGCCCAAACATCCGTCGGCTGAGGAAGATGTCAAGGCTCCGCCGACAGAACCTACTGACGAGGAGATCCATGGGATCGATGTCCTGGAGATCGAAGACGCTGTGAAGGCTCTGTGGAAAGAGGGCATCTATGCGGAATCCTCTATGGGCTGCACAGGCCCGGTAATAAAAACGGCCGCTTCCAGGATCGAAAAGGCGAAGGCAGTGCTCAAAGAAAAAGGCTATATTTAGATTTAAGAATAAGCATAAAAAGATAAGGCCGGGATCCGATCTGGTATCCCGGCCTTATCTTTTTCAGTGCGCCCGACATGTGCGCAGGCTAGACGGTGAAAGACCGTTACAGGCTTTGCAGTGGGAACTGTTAGCCGAAGGCAAGGGTGTCCATCGTGAGGTGGAATCTGAAGGAAGCCGGAGGCAAACCCT
>Ga0209723_1002238_pt1 | contig 26567 bp, 6 predicted proteins | sample BiotimSIPDNA_2_FD_185750 | JGI IMG/M metagenome (GOLD analysis project Ga0209723, IMG submission 185750) | Anaerobic biogas reactor microbial communites from Washington, USA - Biogas_R2 time_0 SIP DNA (SPAdes) (version 2) | ecosystem: Engineered > Bioreactor > Anaerobic > Unclassified | place...
GATTGCGGATGGCGACCAGAACCAGTCGGCTGGGCACTCCTGCCGCGCGCCCCAGAGTGGTCAAAAGTATGGCTTTCTGTACGCAATAACCGGTGCCCATTTCCAGGATTTTGGAGGCTTTATAGTAAATTTGATTACCGGTGACGGCATACATATTATAAGGAATCTGGTCACGAACAAAGAGAAAAAGTTGCTGCAATACTTCAACCTGATTCTTACAGTCCCCAGTTATACTCTGGACAGCATTGCGGATGTCCGGGTGATCACAATCAAAATAGTAAGTTGGTTGTAAACTATTTTGCATGGCTTCTCACTTTCTTAAAATCATGATTTGATTCTTAATATTGAGTTTACTTCATAATAATGATAAAAGAAATTATTTTCCAATAAGCACCAGCATTATGTATTTTATGGAATGAATACAAGAAGGGAAGGTGTAATTAATGAGACGGATTATTTCAGATACTCTATTGATGATGTTGGCATTAACCGTGATGCTGGCTCCTGCTTCCTCTGCGCAAGCTGCCATGGAGCGTCAAAACGATTATCCGATCGTATTGGTACATGGCCTGGCTGGTTTTGATGATTTGGCAGGAATTCCTTATTGGGGAACCACGGCAAATATCTCTAGGGATCTAAAAGCGAAGGGCTATGACAATTATGTGGCAGCCGTTGGGCCTTTCAGTAGCAACTGGGATCGAGCCTGTGAACTATACGCCCAAATTGTTGGTGGCACAGTGGACTATGGCCAGGCCCATTCGGAAAGATATGGACACAAACGCTATGGCCGGACTTTTCCGGGGTTCTACCCGGAGTGGGGGCAGCCTGAGCCCGCCACCGGTCAAATAAATAAAATTCATCTAATTGGCCACAGCATGGGCGGGCAAACTATTCGTACCCTGGCTGACTTGCTGATGGAAGGCAGTGCTGAAGAACAGGCGGTTACTCCCGAGGAGCAACTTTCACCGCTGTTTGCGGGAGGGAAACCTTGGCTAAGCGGATTATTAACGGTTGCCACTCCTCATGATGGAAGCACCGCTGCTTATGCTTTGGTAGGACATAACCAGGATGAATCATTGTTCCAAACTATGATGCTGATGATAGCAGCCATAGGTGGTTCCAGCTGTTTGGATATCTATGACTTTCATTTGGATCAATGGGGTTTGGTTAAACAGCCGGGAGAAAGGGGTAAAGATTTTGCGAAGCGAGTTGAAGCCAGCCAGGTCTGGACAGCAGGACATGATTTAGCCAGTTGGGATCTGCAACCGGAAGGAGCCCAAGAACTAAATGAATGGGTCAATGCTCAACCGGAATTCTACTATTTTTCGCAAGCGGCAACTTGCACCTATAAGAGCCTAATAACCGGATGTCAACTCCCCCGTATTGAGATGAATCCTTTATTCTATGCATTTTCAGCTCATATTGGCGCTTACACCCAAAAGAAGCCGGTTGCAATCGATAAAAGCTGGTGGGAAAATGATGGACTGGTATCATTAGTAACAGCTGATGGTCCCTATGTAGGATCCGATGATGAAATCACTGATTACAATGGCACACCGCAAAAGGGCAAGTGGAACTACCTGGGTAAAATACAAAAAGTAGACCACATAAGTATAACAGGCACATTGAGCCTAAGAGATGCCCGGCCTCAATTTCGATCTTATGCCGAACTGTTAGCTTCACTTCCGGAATAGAGTCGTCAATTGGTCAAGTAAATAGGAGTTAACACAAAAGCCTGCTGTTTTTAATACAGCAGGCACAGGGTGTCGAAAAAGTCGACACCCTGGCAGAGCGAGCAAAAAAGGATAAGAGCAAGGCAACCGGGAAGCCCGTGATTGAGGCGTACATAAGGTACGTTGATTGAACGGGCTTTCCGAGTTAACGCAGCTATTAGCCTTTTTTGACGGTCTGAGCCTGCTGTTTTTAATACAGCAGGCAATTGCTTAGCTGTACTGATTATGTAAATATGAAAAAGGGAGGTTTTTTGACAAAAGAGGCGAAATTATCAAGAAGTAAGTTCCAATAGAGGTATTAATATGAACTTCCATTCTGCACCCTATGTCTGGGTCTTGATGGCCTCCGGAATAATAACCGTTCTCTTAGGCGTTTATACCTGGCGGCATAGAGCAGTACGCGGGGCACTTCCGTTCTTTGTCAGTATGATGATCGTCACCCTTTGGTGTTGGGGCAATGCTTTGGAAATGGCCAACACAGGGCTGCCTGCTAAGCTTTTCTGGGCTAATGTACAGTATGTCGCCTATGCCTTTGCCCCAGTAGCCTTGTTGGTTATGGTGGGGATCTTTACTAATAACGAGAAATGGTTCAGTAAACGCAATATCCTTTTTTTGTGCATAATTCCTATCTTAACTATTATGCTGGTTTGGAGTAATGAACTGCACGGTTTAATCCGACAAGACGTTTTCCTGGATGAAAGGGGTATTTTTCCGGTTGTGGGAAAAACCTATGGCCCATGGTTCTGGGTACACTCACTTTATTCCTATCTCTTGAATCTGACCGCCATCCTTTTGCTGATCAAGAGCCTGCGCTATAAATCACCTCTATACCGGGAGCAGATCAAGATGATATTGATCGGTACGCTATTCATAGTGTTGCCCAACTTACTTTATATTCTTGGTTTAAGTCCAGTTGAGAATTTTGATGTTACCCCAGTATTTATAGCTGTTGCTGGTTGTATCATTGCCTGGGGACTTTTTCGCTACCGGTTGTTTGATGTTACGCCTGTGGCCAGGGAGATGATTATCGACAGCATAAGTGGGGCGGTGGTGGTATTAGATGAACAACAGCGAGTCTTAGAACTGAACCCTGCTGCTGTAGAATTATTGAGCTTAGACGTGGCCCACGCCTTAGGAAAAAGAGCGGAGGAAGTATCAGTGCTTCTCAAGGAGATACTGGACAGTCTGAAGAAAAGAAGTGATTTGGACGGGTATCTGGAGCTAGAGAAGGGTAGCCATTATTATCAAGTAAACTATTCATCTTTGATCGATCAAAAAGGTCAGCTGATGGGCAAACTGCTCATCATTTATAATATAACCGAAGTGAGAGAAACCCAGCAGAGGCTGATGGAGCAGCAACGTGACTTGGCAGTATTTGCCGAACGGGAGCGTCTAGCCAGAGACCTTCATGACAATATTGCCCAGATATTAGGGTTTATCAATATTCAAGCTCAGGCGATGCAGCAAGAGTTGAGTAAGTGCAATTTATCTCAGGTCGATCATGGGTTGGAAAGAATATCTCAGGTTGCTCAGGATGCCCATACCGATGTTCGGGAATACATTCAAAACATAAGAGAAGATACGTCTATAGATGTTGATTTCCTAAACTATTTACAAAACTATCTGGAGCGTTTTGCTACCAACTACGATATAAAAGTGAAACTCAACATCGACCCCCATTTTCTTGAACAGCTATCACCCTACATAAGAGTGCACTTGTTCCGTATTATTCAGGAGGCTTTGGCTAATGTCAGAAAACACGCCCAAACCAGCTTTGTCAATATATCTGGTGTAGGGAACCATAATCGGCTAATGCTGGTCATCGAGGATCAAGGCCGTGGTTTCGATGTAAGAATGATTCCACAGATCAAGGGAACGGGTTTTGGACTCAAGATCATGGAAGAAAGGGCTCAGGAAGTTGGGGCAATTTTTAGCATTGAATCCCAGCCTAACCAGGGAACGAAAGTCACGGTTGAACTTCCATTAGCACCATAAAGGAGGGAGAAGTTTGAGGATAATGTTAGTCGATGATCACCCTCTATTCTTGGAAGGTTTGCAGAACCTCATGCAAACCCAGGATATTCAAGTGGTAGGAACTGCCTGTGATGGAATGGAGGCGGTGCAGAAGGCTGAAACTCTGCAACCCGACATAATTCTGATGGATGTGGTAATGCCTCGCTGTAATGGATTGACAGCTACCAGGATTATTAAGGCCAAGTTCCCTGATATTAAAATAGTTATGCTAACCAGTTCAGAATCGGATCAGGATTTGTTTGAGGCTGTCAAGAGCGGCGCCTGTGGTTATCTTCTCAAAAACTTAAACGCTACAGAGCTTTTCAACATGCTAAAGTCCCTCCAACAAGGCGAGACTCCCTGGTCTCCCGGGTTGGCGGAAAGAATCTTAAAGGAGTTTGAAAATCAAGAGATTACTGATAGTGATCCGGGAGAAAATTCCCAATTGACCGAGCGACAGATGGAGGTCTTAAAACTGGTAGCCCAGGGCATGGTCTACAAAGAAATAGGCGATCGACTAGGTTTATCAGAGCGAACCATTAAATATCACATGGCTAAAATAATGGAGAAGCTCCACTTAGAAAACCGAACTCAGGTTATTGCCTTGGCCAGCCAGTTAGGGATAATAGGATAATAACGATTCGATAGAAAAAGCAACCCCACCCCACAGAGGGAAGTTCTTTTGTTGGGTATTAAGTTGAAGTTTAGGGAACCCAACAAAAAGAACGTCCCTCTGTTGGGCGGTCGTGTTATTAGTTGTAAGGACTGTACTTAGGTACAGTTCTTTTGGAAAAAAAATCATGCTAGACTTAAGTTGGATAATGTTGAAATTATGACCGTTCCGCAAGTACCCGAACCCCATGCAAGTTGCGCTTGGAAAAAGGGGAAGAATCTGTTTGCCACAGAGGTGGTGTAAATGGTTTTATCCCCAGTTTTTCACAGGCAGGAGAGATTTGATGACCTGCTTTCTTAAAAAAGGCATAACCGTACTGGTATTGGCCTTCATAATGCTATTGGCATATGAAGTCGTTCCGCTATGGGAAGATCAGTATTCTTTTTGCGCTTGGGCCTCCTCAGAGTCGGAATCAACTGCTGGTGCATCTGACGGGAGTACAGGCAGTGATTCCGGAGCCGTGTCTGACACTTCCTCTGGTGATACGGGAAGTGATAGCGGAGCTAGTACCGGGACCACTGGCAGCGGAGATGCCGCTAGTAATTCCGGAACAACTTCCGAAAGTTCATCCAGTGGACAAGCCGACAGTGGTTCTGACATCAGTTCTGATACTGCTTCCCCCGATGCTGGAGGCAGCACCAACGATACAGAAAGCCCTTCTGAAACTCCGAATACGCAGGACAATCCCAGCAACGCTGGTGATGATACCAGTGATACTGGCACTCCCTCTGATTCTCCTGGTGCCGATGATGAAACCGACGCTGCAGAGCCCTCTTCTGGCTATCCTGACAATGACGATGCCACCAGCGACTCCAATTCTACTCCGGATATCGGTGATAGCACCGGTGATTCCGATGGCATTTCTGATGATCCCGATACTACCCCGGATAATTCGGATACCGGAGAAAGCAGCGGTGATGCCGATACTTCCTCCGATAATGACGATACTGGAGGCGAGATTGGCGATGCTGGTATCATCTCAGATACTCCAGATAACGAAGAAAGCACCAATAATATAGATGAAATCTCTGCCCCATCTACGGGGGGAGGCTCTGGGGAAGAAGGTACTGATCAAAACCAGTCATCAGAGGAACCAATAGAGGAGCCGGAACAAGACGAAGTTACGACCATATCACAAGGTACCACTAATGACGGTGATCCCTGGGGATATATCTTGGATGCAGTAACCGAAGTGGCAGTAGCTGGTGCGACGGTTGAGGTTTGGAAAGTAACTGCAGATGGTACACTGGTTTCCAAGGATGACATTATTAATGAAACTAATCCGGTCAGTACCGATACCACTGGTAAATATGAATTCACGGTCAAGACCACTGATAAATATCAATTGAAGATCACCAAAACAGGTTACGTAGATTATTTGAGTAAAATTTTTGACTTTGCGCATGATGCAGTAACCGAGGTTGAAGATCTCTACCTGGTTCCTCTGGTAACTGATGCCAGCGGTCAGGATATTATCCTGCAACATGACCTCTACACCGGTGGTGAAAATATCACCATCATAGCCGATAATCTTACCGTAAATGACAATATAATAGTAGATACTCGTCAAGTCAATAATGCAGGTTCCACATCAGGAGATTCGGGCAGTATTACTTTGACCGGAAAAGAAAGCCTGTCTATCAATACCGGAGCTTCGATCAGGGCTGATGTTGATGCCGGCAGCGGTTATACTCCCGGGACTATCACTCTGACTGCTGTTAACCAAACCGTTAACGGACTCAATCTATCCAATCTGACTGTGCCTTTAGCGCCTACCACTGCCAGCATTACTGTGAGAGGAAGTGTGAGCGGTGGTGATGTGGTTATCAAAGCCAGCACTGGCTTACCGGAAATACCAGAGGTAGTCGACACAGGTGATTATTCGGCCGATGACTGGACCATAGCCAAGCTTAAAGAATATATGGATATGATCCCTCTGCCGGTAGTGGTGAAAATGCGGGATGACCAGGCTACGGTCACTATCGACAGCGGAGCTCAAATCACTGGCAGCGGCAAGGTCACAATTGAGTCGGAAGCTGATGCTCAGGCCAAGTCTCAAGGGACTTTTTCCAAAGAATTCATCGGCTACTGCAAAGCGAAGGGTCTTGCTGAAACCAATGTTAACGACGGAGCCTTCATCACTGCTGGTGATAATGTGTTGATCCGTTCCCTGGCCAAAACCACCGCTGACTTGAACGTGACGGTTGACAATTCCAAAAACAATTACGGCTTCTCCCTGGCTCTCGCTGTTACTGATACCGATTTGACTTCTCATACTACCATAGCTCAAGGAGCCAGCATTTCCGGTAAGAATGTAAACATTCAGGCACTGGGCCAGAATTACAACCACGCTGCTCTGGCATCCACTGATTATGCCGATGGCAATTTTATGGCGATGCTCAGCCTCAATTTCACAGATTCGGATGTAAAAGCCGTTGTGGATGGCAACGTTACTGCCGCTGGCGAAGAGATCACTTCTCCGGAAGATGGGAACGATAAACTAACTGGTGGCCTTGGAGTCTTGGCCAGACTGGAGAGCGACGACTTAGCTAAGGTAGTAGTTGGTATCGGAGGAAGCACCGAAGAGGAAGAAGAGGATAGGGTAAATGACGAAGAGGCCAAGTCGGCTAAAGACATGATAATACAATTCTTCCAGACCAACTACGCGGAGAAAACCAATGAGGCCGACGAAAACAACAAAAACGACAGCGGGGCTAACAAAAGCCTGCAGGCAGCGGGCGCCTGTGCCTGTTCCAAAGTGGATAATGATGTCACGGTTCATATTGGCAGTACGGCTGACCTGAAGTCGGGTTTGGATCTGGAGGTAAAGTCAGAGTTGATTGAAACTGCTCGGACGCAAACCCATTCATCAGTTCAGGGAGATAATGATGAAGACGAATCAACCACCTCCAATGCAATAAGTGCGGCAGTCAGCATAGGACTGTATGATAACACGGCCACAACCACCTTTGCCGGCCAAAGTGATGCCAAACGCAACACTGTTATCAGATCGGCAGTCAGTTATCCTTTCCTGCTGCTGCCTTTGGAGGATGTATCGCCAGGAACCTTTAAGGATGGACTTAATTTAGACCCCAGTTCATTAGATTGGAACTTGGCCAAGGATGTTCTGGGACTGTTGGAGGAAGCGATCAACTCCTGGACCATCAGTACAGCTTCAGGTGAGACTACTGGATGTGCCGGAGCGGTAACTTATCTGGAATACAACAATACCGCCACTACTACCATTAAGGATACTGCCCGCATCAATCAAAGAACCGATACTCAATACCAGTCGGATGATCAAAATGTTGCTATTGACGCTGCCACAGACTTAAACCAGATTATTGTGGTCGGTAAATTTGATTTTGGACTTGGCCAGGATGATCTGACTGAAATAGCACACACCCGGGGAATTCTGATGGGAGAGGAAGAGTATCCTGACAGCGCCCTGGTCATTCCTGATAATGACCAAAGTGTTACCGGTAAGGCTGGTATTGGCGGATCGATCCTTTTATCCTATATAACCAATAATGCAGCCGCCAATGTGGAAAACGGCGCCCAGATCCATGCAGGCAGCAATGGTAAGGTAGACGTAACTGCTTCCAACCAGGTGACCAGCCTGGAATTTGTGCAATCCGGCGGACAGGCAGGCAAATTCGGAGTAGCGGGGTCTTTTGCCCTGGATAATGAACACGCCACCGTATTGGCCACAATTGACCGGGGTGCGGTTGTTGATGCGGGGGCACTGAACATTAAAGCCAGTGACAGATCTTCCCATCTGAACATAGTAGGTGGAGTGATCCGCAGCGATGGGATCGGTGTGGGAGCTTCAGTGGCCATAAATGAAATAACGCGCAATGTTGGCGCTGGTATCACTCAGCCGGAAGGGTCACCCTCGGGCAGTACATCCAATATAGTAATTGCCGGAGCCATGAATATTGAGGCTGCAGCCAAAGGAGATATCCTGGCAGCAACAGTAGCTGCCAGTCTGCCAGCCAAGGCGGGAGATGAGGCTCCCGATCAAAGCAAGGATACCGCAGATACAACTTCCACTGCACCCTCTTCCGGTTCGACCGGCACTGGCAAGAGCCAGGGCAAGTACGGCATTGGCGCATCAGGGGCAGTATCAATAAATGAAGTAAATGATACCGTAAAAGCCTTTATCGACTACTCCGATAAACTGACCACCGGTTCGCTGACTGTTAAAGCCACCAACGAAACCAACCTGCTGGCCTTGACTGGTTCGGCAGCCTGCACCAAGTCCAAAGATCAAAATTCAGGTACTCTGGCAGGAGCCTACAGCCAGATCACTTTGAACGGCACCACCCAGGCTAGTGTAATAGGTACTGAAATGGACACGGATGCGCTTACCTTGATAGCGGAACGCATAGGAAAGCTATGGTCCATTTCTGCCGGCGGAGCCAACTCTCCTGGCAAAAGTGGTATTGCTGTAGCCGGGTCGGTCTCCATTAACAACATTACCAACCACACCACTGCTCAAGCCGACAACATGAAAGGAAATGTCTCCGGACCTACTTTGGTTCAGGCTAAAGACAAATCATCCATGCATGTGATTGCCGGAGCAGAAGGCTATGGCGGGCGCGGCGGCTTTGGAGCAGCGGTAGCTTATAATGATCTGCAGAACGACACCAAGGCCAGTATCATAAACTCCAATTGGCAGCAGCAGGCCACTTTGGAGCTGATAGCTGAAAATTCCATTCGGGCCGGGCCTATTGATGAAAGCTTCGACATCAGCGGCAACCCTGCTGAAGGTGTGGAGATATTAGCAGTGGCTGCCTCCTTGGGGATATCTCCTAAAGGCAATTTCGGCGGTGCTGGAACCGTAGCCATTAACCGGATCAGAAATACCGTGGAAGCCTTCTTAAAAGACTCGACCTGTACCTTCACGGATAATGGTCAGGGCAGCTTTACCAGCCGGGATGATTCCAACATCTTCTCCATCGCTGGAGCGATTGGAGGAGCTAAGAACGTAGGCATTGGCGCTGCGGTTGCTTACAATGAGATCGGCAATAAAGCCTATACCTTCATAGATGGTTCGACCCTTGACAATCCTGTCACCCTCAGTCTGATCACTGAATCAGGCGGAATCATAAAAACCCTCTCTCTGGGGGCCAGCGGAGCTCAGGACGTCGCCCTGGCAGGTTCAGCCTCCGTCAACACCATCAATAATGATGCCTCAGCCTACATTAAGGATTCAACTGTTACGGTCATAAACAATATTTCCATTTCCTCTACCGGCAGTGCTGGTATAGGCTCAATAGCGGGCGGCTTTGCCGGAGCCGGCAAAGCTGCTGTTGGTGCCGCGGTAGCCATCAATAACATCGGTACGGCTGCTGACCCCAACCTGATCAAAGCCTACATTGAGAATTCTCAAGTAACGACCACATCGGGAAGCCTATCTCTGATCACGACTTCCAATTCCATTATAAAGAGCATATCCGCGGGCGGTGCGGGAGCAGAGAAATGTGCCATCGGTGGTGCTGTTTCCGTAAACAACATTGTCAACGAGATCGAAGCCTATATTATAAACTGCAGTGATGGAGTAACGGCTCACAGCGATATCACCCTGGATGCGGCTGATAACTCAGCCGTCAGCGTCATTGCCGGGTCAGTGGCAGGAGCCGGAACGGCTGCTATAGCAGGTGCGGCGGCCACAGTGGAGATAGGATACTATAACCCGATCGATAAAACCATAACCTACAGCAAAACCAGGACCTATATTGAAAACTCCCAGGTTACATCCCAGACGGGCGAAGTAAAACTAACTTCCACTTCCAATTCCGTCATATTTAATATAGCTGCCGGGGCTGGAGTAGCCGGAACTTTTGGCGGGCAGGGTTCAGTTAGTCTGAACTGGATCTATAATGAGCTTACCGCCCGAATCATAGATGCAACGGTTACAGCAGCGGGGGATATCTCCGCCAAGGCCGTTACCATCAAACGCACCACCATACCCCAAGGAGCTATCCAACCACAATCGGACGATACAGACATCTCTACTTTCGATGGTGATCCTAATGATACAGACAGTGATGATGAAGATGGCCAGCCTACTACTCATGATATTTCCTCCATCCAGGCCCTGGCCGGGTCAGTGGCCGGGGGCGGAACTGCTGGAGTAGGCATAGTGGTGGCTACCAATAAAATAGCCAACTTGATAACTGCAGGAATCAGTGGATCCACGATTACCTCGAGCGAAGGTAACGTAAACGTGGTTGCCCTATCAAATGCTTCTATCGAAGCTATTTCCGCTGCTCTAGCCGGAGCCGGAACTTTCGCCGGGGCTGGATCAGTTTCGCTAAATGAAATAAACAACCAAATAAGTTCCTTCATTATAACCAGTAACGTAAATGCCCATAACACAGGTAATGAGCCGGTTGACGGACAGCTCCCCGGAGTATATCTAAGTGCCAGTGATACTTCCATTATTCGTTCCCTATCCGGCGGAGTTGGCATAGGCGGTTCCGCCGGTTTAGGCGGAGCAGCCGCTTACAACGAAATTGCCAACCTGGTAAAAGCCTATATTGAAGATTGCAAAACTACCGGAATGGACAACAGACAAGTGCATACCGAAGGCAGTGTTACCATCCAGGCAGTATCAGATGCTACCATAGAGACCATATCCGCAGGCGGAGCTTTCAGTGGATATGCGGGAGTGGCTGGTTCAGTGTCCATAAACACGATTGGCAATACGGTGGAGGCGTATATTAAAAATTCTACCGTTAATGCCGACGATAATATTTATATCCTGGCTGATTCTCATAACACCATCCACGGATATGGAGGAGCCCTGGCCGGTGGCCTGATAGGAGTCAGCGGGGCGGTGGTGGTCAATACAGCAGAAAATACCACCCGGGCCTATATTATTGGTTCCAGCGTAACTGCCCGGGGAACTGGCAGTGAAGTCACAGTGAAAAAATGGAATGATGCTGGCGATGAGAGCACTGAAGACCTAAAAGGTTTATTCGTAATTGCTGATTGTGATGATTCTATCAAAATATATTCCGGGGCAACTGCCGGAGGAGCAGGAGCTGTGTCCGGACAGACTTCGGTAAATAATGTCAAGGATACCACTCAGGCATTTATAGCCGCTTCCAGTATCAACCTGGCCACTGATTTTGGCCAGTGGGTCAAAGTGAAAGCCCATCAGGGTACTCTGGTCGACCTCTGGGCAGGAGGCCTATGTGTCAGCGGAGCCGGGGTCGGGGCAGCGGTTGACCGGACTTTGATTGAGAACACCACCCGAGCCTTTATTTCTGATTCCGATACCAGCGGTGCCAATCCCATGGCTTCCAACATATACGCCCGGGAATTGGAAGTATCTGCCCGGAATCGGGAAGAAGTGAAGTCGCAGCTGGCTGGAATAGCACTTTCCGGTACGGCTTCAGGAGCCGGAGCCGTTTCCGTAGTTGATTTGAAGAGCAGCAGCTTGGCCGATATTTCCCGATCCAAGGTTTATGTACTGGGATCGATCCAGGTTCATGCCACTGATAAAGCTATCCTCGATACCAAGGCGGTCACTGTAGCTGGATCAGCTGGTGCCGCCGGTGCGGCATCGGTAGTGATCAATACCCTCAGCAACACAACTAAGGCAGCCGCGTTAGGAGCCAACTTGAATGCCACTCAGGGTATTGAGGTCAAGGCACTGAGTAATGACAAGATCAGTATAATGACCGGCGGTGTTGGTGTCGGCATTGGCGCTGGCGGCGTGGGCGGAGTAGTCTCCTTTAACACCATGCAGAATACTACTGAAGCAGTTATCGCCAGTTCCGGAGTCCTAGCTTCTCTGATAAACCAGGATGCGAGATTTAAGCGGGGCGGCAGCTACGCTCCGGACACAAATCAAAGAGTATTAGTTAAGGCCGAGAATACCTCTACGGTTGACAACACCGGATTAGCAGGAGGAGCAGGACTCTACCTGGGCGGAGGAGCAGCGGTCGACGTAACCAAGGTTCTAAACCGAACCGCTGCTTATATTGGTGCCGGCAGCAAGATTTACAGCCGGGGTGATATAAGCATTGAAGCTCAGGCCGCCAAGACCATCAACTCCAAGACCGCTGCTGTAGGCGCAGGTCTGGTAGGGATCAGCGGTGCGATCTCCATAACCACCGTAGGTGAAGCCATCAGCAGTGAAGGTGCCGGCCAATTTACCGGTGAGCTCAGAAATCAGGTAAACAGTGATGCATCAGTCAAGAATCTGCAGATGGACACCAACGATACTTACGCCCAGAGCGTTGGGGACAAAGTCAATGGTCTGGCCGCACCAGATTTGGACAGTATTCTCAGTACCACTCAGGACACCAGCGGCATAATTACGGCTGCCTATGTCGAGAATGGCAGTGCGACCCAAGCTGCCGAAATAGTATCGGATGATGGTACGGTGACTATCAAGGCATCCAACCATACTACCATCAGCGGAAGCCGGGCCCAGTTGGCGGCTGGAATCGTAGCGGGCGGAGCCTCGGTAACCATCATCAACACCTATGAACGCACCCAAGCTTTGGTAGGAAGCTATTCCACCATAAGAGCCCAAAACCTGATCGTGGCAGCGGATTCCAAAGAATCTGCCACGGCTGATTCCCTGGCTGCGAATGGGGGACTTTTTGCCGGCGGGGGCAATATAGCTCATGTTAAGGTGCACCCACTGGTGGAAGCCTCTTTAGGCAGCTACTCTAACATAGCCATCCTTAATCAGGCTGCGGTCACTGCTGGCATAACACCTTATGCCAAAGCTACTGTGACCGGGGTAACCGTAGCGGCTGGTTCAGTAGGCTATAGTGATGCTCTGGCTCAGGTGACCCCGATCGTAAATGCCAGCATCTGCCAGAACGCCAAAGTCACCTGCGGTTATCAGCCTTTGGGAGGCAATCCGGTATTAAGTTTCTTCAGCGGTTCCCAATTAACGAATAACCCCACCTTGACCTTCACCGTCAAGAGTGTTCACATGAGCGGAAAACCCACCCTGCATTTTACAGCTGGAAGCGGTGGCAGCTATGACACAGTAAGCCGCAATGATGCCGCAACCTGGGGCAGTGACGGCTTTAAAGTCAACGACTATATCAGCATCAGCGGTACCAATGATAATGATGCGGTCTACAAGATCATGGGCATTTCCGCTGATGGCAAGACTTTAACTCTGGATACCCAGGGAAGTGTTCAAAGCGGAGACAAGAGCGGAGCCAGTGTATATATTGAACGGGCCGGCGAAATAACCCGCAGTTCCGGTAGTTGGATCGATGATGATTTTGTTGAAGGTGAATTTATTCTGGTTTCAGGAACCGGCCATAATGATGGCTACTATGAAATCGGCAGGATAATAGATGACAGCATCCTGGAGCTGGATGTCAGTGACGAAATCGCTGGAGAAGTCTCCAACAGCGCCCATGTTATTGGCGATACTGCTGATATGATCCGCCGCAGTGCAGGAAGCTGGCTGGAGGATGGTTTTAGAGCTGGTCAGTATATCAAGGTCAGTGGTTCACAGCATAATGATGGACAATATCGAATCAAATCTATTTCCAGTGATGGCAAGATCATTACCCTGGACAGCCTCACCCTCTTTACCCAGGAAAAAGGAACCGGTATCAACATTACCATTGTTGACTACAGTGACACGGAATCAAATACTGCCGGTCTTACTGTCCATGCCAGTGAAACAGCTCCGTCAGGAGGAGTTACTGCCGAGGCCTATAATTATGGTGCAGGCGCAAGCTTGGTAGGTGTGGATTACAAAAAGGCTGCTGCCCAAAATACCAGCAGTGTATCCGCCTGGGTGGTCAGCAATGCGGATATCACTGTAGCTGGAACGGTTGAGATCAAAGCCGATACTGCTACCCGGCAGATCGCGAAAACAGAAGCATATAATGCTGGACTAGGTGAGGCCATGAGCAACAAGGCTTCCGCAACTTCTACTGACGGGGAGGGCCAGCTCAATATTACCTCGGCTGGACTTCAGGACTATGTAAACATTTCGGCCTTGAAACTGGTAATAAGCTCTTACCGTACCGATGACAACTATGCTGAAATTTTGGCGGGCAGTGTTGCTGTAGCCAGTGTGGGATTGCTAGATGCTGCCACTGCTGATCACACTGCCACCAGATCATCTTTGGGAACCGGTGTAAAATTGGATGTGGATCGTCTGCAGATGCTGGCTGATCATACCAGCACCTTCAACAGCAAGGTGGATGCCATCAGTATATCGGGAATAGGATTGGGTGCCGGCCATACCAACAATGATATCAAGTCTACTGCGGAAGCCAATATCGGCCCTGCCAGTACCATATTGGCCAAGGATATGACGGTATATGCCAACAACCGCACCAACAAGGATTGGCTGTCCGATTCCGCCTACAATATACGTTCCCGTTCGGGAGGTGTGGCAGGAGTTCAGGCTGCCCAAAGCACAACGGCTGTTATCAACACTACCAATATCAATGTGGGCGACGGAACTTCTATTAAGATACCCGGCAGTATATTTAACCTGGGTCGTCTTGATATGGAGATCTTAAACACGGTGTTGGCCCGGGATAGGGTCAATATCGATATAATATCCGCAATCAACGGGGCTAAGTCAGGTTCAAGAATAACCAACACCAATACCGGTACGGTTCAAATTGGTAAAAATGTTAATATAGTGACAGCCGGAGATTTGAACCTGTCCGCACGTACCTATTCCAATATCCAGACTTATGCGGTTTCTACTTGCGCGGGTGGTGCTGGTCTGGCGGATGCTGACTCCCGGGCGATCAGTACTTCAACCAACCGTATCGCCATTGGGCAGGGTGCCCAAATCACCTCCTATGGACAAATCAACCTCCTGGCCGGGCAGAGCAGTGAAGGCTTCCCCAACACCTGCTACTCTCTGGCCGCGGCGGATGTAAACAATTGGACCGCCGTACCTTTGAAAACCTCTCCCCATGCCAGCGGCATAATCAATCTGAACAACTATCTTGACATTGGTACCAATGCTGTCCTCAAGGCAGTCAAGGACGCCAATCTTCTCACTGAAGAAGGTATACGGGTAACGGATGGTACTGGTACGGCCAAGAATCTATACAGTGAATTCGTGGGCATGGACTGCCGCGAAATCGATACCGATATCAACGTAACCTCTGAAGCCCGGGTAGATGGCTCTTTGGAGGTAGGCATCCAGAATCAGCAGATCCTGGTTATCGAAGCAGATGGTAGTGTCAGTACACAAACCGATGGGGTCATCTTCATAAAAACCAAATATGAAATGCATACCAAGATCCTGGAAGAACTGGAGCTGGCCCGGCGTATGCGGGAAGAATACTCGGGAACCGCTGCCGAAGATGCTTTTGAAGCGGAAATAATACGCCTGCAGGGTGAATTGATACTATTAGGCCATCAAAAGAATGTGGATGGCGTTATGGAGGAGAGCGTCTGGGCTGACTACATTGTCGTTGACGATATCTGGGCCCAATCGGCCAACATCAATATATTGGGGACCCTGACGGGAACTGGAACCCTGCACGCCCGGGGTGACGCTAAAATAGAGATCATCAACAAGAGCCCGGCTTATTTAAGGCTGAGCAGTTTAACTATTCCCGAAGGTGCCGGAGGCAATGTAATGCTCAACCGGTCTTCTCTGGACGCGGGTTGGTTTAATGGAGTAAACATCGTCTCCGGAAGCAGTTCAGGAGAACCGCAGATAACCATCCGCAATACTTACAGTGGAGGCAACAATCCTGATGTTGAGCTCTACGGCAACATAGAAAACCGGGGCGGGCCTCTGGATGTAAGCAGTGAAGGCGGGATCAATTCCAAGTGCGATATCAGGGCGGGAAAAGTAACCCTTTATGCGAGAGGTGACTTTAACCAGAGCTACGTAGATACTTTCTATCCGGTGGGCGGCGAACCCCGTAATATTTGGGCACCGGTGACCACTATTAATGAGGCTTTAAAATGGCTTTATGAATCGTTTCCGAATCTTGACGATGAAGCCATTGCCCAGGTACTGAATGCTCAGCCCCAGGGCAAGATCGAAGCGGCCAATATCGTGATCAGTGCCCGGTATTTGAATATCAACGGAGCCATCATCAGCGGTCACCCGGAACAAAGGCTGGTGTTGGGCAGCGATCTCAACAGCAAGATAGCAAACTTCTGGAGAAATCCCCGTTGGGATTACCATGACAATTTGATAACACAAAACGGCGGCATGAAAGCCTACTTTGACCTGATCACCCAGCGGGTCATAGTAGAAGGGGTTTCGGCTGAAGGCGGTTATGTCAGCCTGTTCGGACAGATAATGAATACCGGCGGCGGCCGCATAGAAGCCCTGGATGGCTATGCCTCCATTCACATTGAGAACCACACCAATTATGATTTACAGGTGGGTGCTCTGGATACCGGCCGGGGCTCAGAAGGCATGGTGGTTATAAAAGACACCGCCCCTATGACCTGGCTGCCAGGTTCCTATACAGCACCGGTGACCACGGTCTACACCAGATTCGGCAACCAGATTCAAATTTGGGATGATGTTGAGATGAATAGTCTTAGGGATTCATATGCTGCAGACCAAAATGTAGCCTATAATCCTCTGACCGGGCTGCGCTATTCCTGGGTCACCGCCCAGAGTAAACTAACCCAGACCTCGACCACTTATCGTAAATCCACCTGGCTGGGGGTCGACTGGCTGGCCAAGGATCCCGGCAATATTTACGAGCAGTCCACCATATTACTGGACTCCGAGCCTCTGCTGGAAGGTGAATATGTGCTGTACCGTCCTGATCAGGTCGGTTCGGCTTATATTTACGATTATAGATCGGAAATAGTGACTCAGTACGATGGCAACGGTGATCCGATCCTTGATGCCAATGGCAACCCAGTAGCGGTTCTGGTTTATCAGGATTCCTGGGTCAAGAAAAAATGGTGGGGCAAAAAGACTTATTACTTAAAACAGGTTTATCAAAAAGCCACCAAGGATGTTAATTATCACAGCATCAGAGCTGATTATTCGATTCCCATCATATTTAAGGGTACAGATACGGGAACCATTGATATTACCTCTGATCATGGACTCTTTTTTACCGGTTTGTTAAATAATCCCCAGGGGACGACTACGGTATCAGCCCGTGGTGCAGTTGAGCAAACCGAAGGTGCCTATATCGACAGCCAGGCCATAACTATCATTGGTGATGGCGGCATTGGCAACAAGGCGGCTCTCTCCATAGACCTTAAAGGCGGATCACTGGTCGCCCGGGCCCTACAGGGTATCATCAACATCCAGGAGATCAATGGCGAGCTGAAATTGATCGAGGTAACCAATACCGGCGGGGATGTCTATCTGGCCTCTAAAGGTGACATTGTAGGAGCTAATGCTAATTCCACCGTCAAGGGTGATTTGATCAGCTTAACCAGTGACAATGGCGGAATCGGTACAGCTAGCCGTCCGTTGTTGATCGATTGCGGAACCAACTCCGGCCAGGGGATCACAGCCCAGGCCAACAACAGCATTTATCTTAAAAAAGCCGCTGGTGACCTGAATTTGATTACGGTTTCCTCTACCGCCGGAGATGTCTATATAGAAGCCGGTACAGGCAGTATTTTAGACGGCAATAGTCAATTTAGCCGGGATACCATCACCGAGGGATTTGTTCTGGGCACCTGGAGGAACCTGGGGTTGTCCGGTCAGCTGACTGCAGCCCAGCTGCGCTATCTGCTGGGGGTCACCTTGAAAACCGACCGTAAACCGGATATCTGGAATGAATATGATCCTGCCTTAGGTATAGATATCAATGTCAGGGGAAACAGCATTACCCTTAAGGCTCTGCATGGCGCCATTGGGCAAACAACCGGTACTCTTACGGTTGATTTGAGGGATTTGGCCAGTCTTGATTTGAACAGCAAATTGGCCCTTATGGCAGCTGATCCCAAGGATATTCAATACTATGATGCAGCCGGCCATTTAATTGCGGCTAATGACAGCACCACCCTGGCGGAATCTGCCGTGATATTACAACCGGATGAAATCGATGTAGAAGCTGGAACCATTAACGCCGAGGCCGGCAGCAATATATACTTGGGTGCAATCAGTGAAGTTGGCATTGGCTCCATTAAGGGCGGGCAGGTGCGCATCCGTTCTGATCAGGGTATCATGAATGGGGTCAGTGACGGCAGTATTAATATCACCAGTGATGATCTGATTCTAACAGTTGAAAACGGTGCCATTGGCGCAGCTGACAAATCCCTGGTGCTGGCTATGAAGGATGGCTCAGTTTTACGAGCTCTGGCCCGGGATGGTGTTTATCTGACTCAACGAGCTGCTGGTACAGGACGTTCCGGTAATCTAAATATTGACTATGTACATACTCCGGGTGACGTGGGTCTGCGGGCAGATGCCTCCATAATAGGTACCCGGGCAGGAAGCGCCTTCGATATCATGTGTGCCCACCTTGATCTGGCCGCCCTTAATGGGAGCATTGGCGGGGGTGCCAAAAGTCTGCAGGTTGAGCAAGCTGAAGGAAGTCACCTGAAGGCGGTGGCTGGAACCGACGTATTCCTGGAAGAACTGACCGGCAACATGCTCATAGATTCAGTCAGTTCAGGCGGCGATGTGAATCTGCGGTCACCGGGTTCCATCCTGGCAGTCTTCACTGATGGACGTACTGCCGTAACCGGAAACAATATGGATCTGACAGCGGTTGGCGGTCAGGTAGGAGAAGAAGCCACCTTCCTGGTAATAAACTCCTCGGCTGCCGATAGGGGCAAGGTCGATGTATCTGCCCTGGGCAATATTTATTTCCACGAGGCCGACGGTGACCTCAACCTGGGACTGATCCGCAGCATCAGCAAGGGAAGAGTGTATCTTTCCAGTGCCGGTGGCATCACTAATGGCGGTGGAACTGGTACCAATGTAGATGCCGATCTGCTGAAGATGGAAGCCGGATCTGGTGTCGGAACAGCAGGTAATCCGATATATACTATTGTAACCAGAGTGGAAGGCTCGGGCGGCACCGGCGGATTCTATCTGGATAATCAGGGTGGCCTAATGGTAGGCGGAGTTGATACCATAAATGGCATTACTGCCGATGGCACGGTACAAATAGCAGCCCATAGCCCCTTAACTGTCGCCGAAGATATCGTAGCAGGCGGCGATATTGAGCTGGTGGCTGGTGATACAATTGGCGCAGATGATCTGATGATTAATGCGGGTCGTATAGTGCAGGCGGGCGGCAGCATAGCTTTAACGGCAGGAGATCGCTTACAAATAGATCCAGGCGCTCTGGTCAAGGCGGGAAATATTGTAGACGCTCTAGCGGGAAGTTCGGTTCTCATTGATAGGGCTTTAGTCGATGGAGGTGCCATTAATATCAAGGCTGCTAATGGCAACCTGGTATTTAGCGGAGCAACCATTCAGTCAACCGGTAACACAAATGCTTGGACAAGTAACCATGCTCAAATTCTTAATTCTTCGATTCGCAGTGGACAGTCGATTACTATCCAAGCTGGGCTCAACGTTAATTTGGTAGCGGGCCTGGTTGATGCAGGTTATTCTATTGATATCAAGGCGGCGGATAATATTCTGATCGATCCCAACTCGGCAGTAAGGGCAGCAAATAATTTTCGGATGGCCGCTGATTATGGCAATAGCGACCCGGGCACCGGTTGTAAAATAGAGATTTACGGAACTCTCGGTGGAAATTATGTAGAAGTTCGGGGCGAAAGTGATAATGATGAGTTTATTATTGAGGGAGCCACCATCCAGGGCCCGGTAACTCTCTTGGGCGGAGCGGGCGATGACCTATATACGGTCAGCAACTTACGCTCCATAAGTACCTGGCATGACGGTAAGAAAGACCGGATAACCATGAACGGGCAGGATGGTGCCGATCTATATAACATAAATCTGGTGGGAGGACGGGACTATATTGTTGAAGCTCTGGATACCGGATCCATCGGGACTGACATCCTAACTTTGAATGGTACTCCTGACGCAGATATCCTGCTGCTGCGTCAGAAATTTATAGCCAAGTTAAACGGGACACAAGTAGAACGAGTTAACTATGACCAGGGAATTGAAAGGCTCAGTATATATGCCTTGGCCGGGGATGATTCTTTCTATCTGGATGATAATAGTGCTGTGACCAACATATATGGTGCAGAGGGTAATGATTCCTTCCAAATCGGGCAGATGTTTGGCTCGGCTCGAGATGCCAATGCCGGGGTAGCACCCGGCGATGAGATCACTACCGTTCATACCACGAGAGGATACCTAAGCCGAGGTGTCAGCTATGAAACCACCATATATGGTGCCAGCGGCAATGACAGCTTTACGGTTTATTCAAATCAGGCCCACCTGATTCTGGAAGGTGAGGACGGCAATGACCTGTTTGTGGTGCGTGCTTTTGCGCTGGCTGACCCCAGTGACCCCAGCCGGCCCCGGACAACTGTTAACGGCGGAGATGGTGATGACCATATAGAGTACAACATGAATGCCCTGGTAGATATAGATGGTGGTACTGGAAGTGATACGATACGGATCATTGGCTCGGAATTTGCCGATGTATTCGTGATAGACGAGAACGGCATAGTAGGAGCGGGACTAAACGTGTCCTCGGGTGAAGTGGAATGCTATGAGGCTTATGGAATGGAAGGAAATGATATTTTCTATATACAGGGAACCCGAGCCGGCATGGTAACCAAGGTTTTCGGCGGCTATGGCAGTGACTCATTCTACATACTGGGAGATGTGACAAGATATGTGGCCACTACCGGAACTTATGAACTCATGGTGGATCACGACCTGGACCTTATTCAAGGTACGTTGATAATAGAGGGCGGTGTCAGCAGTGAAGGTTCCGATTGTGTTCTGGTGGCCGGGGTTACTCTTCCCACGGAAAATAATCCGTCTCTTAGCGATGTTGCCGCAGTAGATGAGAGCAAGATGACCGACAGTATGTATATCTACAATGACGACAGCAACGGTGGTGACATCGGATATTTGACTGCAGGGCACCTGTGGGGATTGGGAATGGGCACCGGGACGACTATTAACCAGGGAACTCCGGATGATCCTTATTATGTTGATTATCCAGGCGGGATCCTCTTTTACAACCTAGAAGTAGTCGAGATACTCTTGGGAGCAGGAGATGACATTTTCGAGATCGATGGCACATCACCCGGGACTATTACCGCAGTGCATGGCGGAGGCGGTACTGACAAGTTCATTGCTAAAGGTTATGGGGGCCCCCTGGTGATTTACGGTGATACTGAGGCCCAGGATGTTAGATACTCAGGAAGACAAGGTACTCCTTCCATAAACGGACATCGGTTTAGTAACCCTGATTATGATTATATAGATGTAAGCAACTACCTTAACTGGGCGGTTATTTACGGTGGGCCTGGTGATGATTATATAATAGGTACCGGCTCAAACGATTGCCTGGCAGGCGGCCCCGGCAATGATTGGATCGATGGAGGATGGGGCGATGACCTGCTCTATGGGGATTCGGGGTTCAGTGTTATCCTGTCTAGCCGAACCCTTCAGGTGCTTAATCGGGGATCATTTGGCAGTGACTATCTTGATGGAGGTTATGGAGACGACATAATTTTCGGTGATTACGGGGTGCCCTGCTATCTTTCCCTACGGGGTACTACTATAGATACCAAGCGGATCGATATTAAATCAGTGGGTACCAGCGGAGGCAGCGATTATATATTGGGCGGGCCTGGGGATGACGTTCTTATCGGCGGCCTGGGAGCAGATACCATAGATGGGCAGGCGGGAAATGACCTCATATTTGGTGACAATGCTTTGGAAAACTACGATTACAATATAATGATGATGGGATTTATGTCTAAGCCTTCCCTGCCGGTGCTCAAACCTGAGCCGGTGATAGTGATAAGGTATACCAATTATGCTCAAGGGTTGGCCAGTGGCAATGACCTGGCCGAAAGTTTAATAAACTGGTTAATAAGCAGGTCGCTGATAATTCCATCTATTTCGCCGGAAGAGTCTGCTGTTCAGGCCGACTTTGAAAACCTGGTAGTGATCAGGTCGACTCGTTCCATTGTGGAAATCAACGTCGAATACCTTAACATAGATTTACAGCCGGATAGCTCAGCACCATGGTGGGCCAAATTACCGCTGATGTTAACCGCAGACAGTTATGGAGACCGGGATTACCTGGTGGGTGGATCTGGAAATGATGCCATTTTTGGTCAGGGCGGAGACGACATTATTCAGGGTGATGGTTCCCTGCACGGAAAACGGCCCTGGGTGCGGGTTTATCGAGGGGAAATTGTGAATGTTTATCCATCGGCAAGTGCGGTTACGGACGGACACGATTATATAGAAGGCGGCAGCGGCAACGATCTTATATTCGGCAATGGTGGTAATGACGATATTATTGGCGGCAGTTCAGATTTATTTGGATTTAACCCGGACGCCCTTCCCTGGGATGGCCAGGATAGAATATTCGGAGGTTCCGGGACAGACCTGACTGAAGGCTCTACAGCCGGCCAGGATGATGATGCTATTATAGGAGACAATGGCAATATTTATCGGGTTCTGCTGGGTCAACGAGGATCAGTGTTATTCCTGAATCCTACCGGTGCCACTATCAGTCGCAGAGCTATGGAACCATTGAATTACGCTCCGTTTAGATTGGATTATCACAGAATCACTCGCGTATATACCCCTGTCCCTGGTGATGTCATTCACGGAGAAGGAGGGAATGATTTCATCCATGGGATGAGCCAAGATGATTTCCTTTACGGGGGAGCCGGAAATGATCATATTATCGGTGGTAGCGGATATGATACGATATGGGGCGGGAGCGGGGACAATCGCATGATAGAAGACGAATATGTTTAACTCGGTTCGGTATATTAAGAGTTTTGCATAATAAACTTTTGGCTGAATTATCATGGTAATTTATAAAATGTCATCCTGAGCGGTAGCGAAGGATCTATGGCATTTATAAGACTCTTCGCTATCGCTCAGAGTGACAAAATTGAAGGATCTATTGAATTATGCAAAATCCTCATATTAAAAAAGCCTGCTGCAGCAGGCTTTTTTGGGTATTATCGATTTTTAATGGGCCTTAGTATGCTACCAATCAGTCAAATCAAATACAAACTTCTTCTTATTCTTCAAAATATCCTTACAGCTGGCTGCCCACTCATCGTCCGGAAATTTATGGAGGATCTTGTCAAGTTCGGAGGTAAAGGCCTGTTCTCCGCTCTTGAAATAATAGGCTGTAGCCAGACGATAATAGGCCAAGCGATAATCCGGATCCAATTCTATGGCATGGTTGCAGTCAGCTATAGCAGCATTATAGTTTCCCAGGTAGTTATTTAACCCAGCCCGCCGGCAGTAAAGCATCATCGGTTCTTTGGACACCTCTACAGATTTATCCAGATCCGCCAGGATCGGTGCCAATCTCTCCTTGGATTCAGTATCAGTTAGAGCAGTGTTCTGTTTATCATTCATAAAAATTCCCCAGCGGGCTTCGGCTCGGGACAAGTAGGCCAGATCATTGCTGGGATCCATTTGTATAGACTTATCAAAGCTGGGGACAGCTTCCGGCATTTTTCCCAGTTGAAATAAGGAAATTCCTTTCACTAAATGAGCTCCCGAATCGTTGGGACTTATGCTCAAAAAATTATCGCAGAGTTCCAATGCTGTGGAAAAACTGCCCTTTTGCAATTGTTCTACTGCCTTAGTTAAATAATCTCCGATGTCAATAATTATAGAACGGGTTTCTTCATCCCAGTAGAGTTTTTTCTGAAAGGCCAGAACGGCGTATCGTACCGGCACATAAATGCGTCCTACGATTAATTCTGGCGCAGCATCTGTACCGCTGGATATGCCATTTATGAAGATTTTGTTTACCCCTAATTGCAGAGAAATTTCGGTGCCGGCTTCGTTGATAAAAGTGGCGGTTTGGGTTGAAGCATCGTAAGTGATGTTTTCATCTTTGATGCCGCAGACATTACCAACATATCTAATGGGTATATAGGTTCTGCCATCTTTTATATAAGGGGCAGCATCCATTTGGTATTCGACCTTGTCCACCCAATAGCTGGGGCTATCTACGGTGAACTTGACCGTGGAAGCATCAGCCGCCTGTGTATAACCAAAAAGCAGACATAAACAAACAAGTCCTCTTACTATGTTTCGCAGCGTGTGCATACCAAAACCTCCTTGTAGCGCATGTTCATCAATTCGACGTTTTCAGTCAGATTACCTTTTTACTTAGTTAGATTAAAAAGAGGAAATACAAACAACAACAGGATTTACAGCGTTTGATCAGGAGTCTTTTTACGAGCCTACACTTTTATCAAACAGCTAAATAAAGTCCTTCTTGAGGTTATTTCCTGAACCAAGTAAATCAAGTTTTTATTATACTAAGGGGCTCGTCTCCTGGCTGCATAAACAAAAGCCGTTTTTCAAATCAATGAAAGACGGCCTTTCGCAATAGTTCTAGTTTAATAATCTTTCGATTCTCTATCATCTTGGCGGAGGTGATCATGATTAGATATTTTACGGCCGATTATTCTTAGATCTTCCAGAGCCATCTCTGCTTCCCGCAGAACGTGGTCGGCCAGCAGCGGGGGAATGATACTCAATACCTGGCATGCTTCGATCAACTGCAGGGCGACTTCTTTGAAATCGCGAATTTCTTTGGTTAAATCGATAACTTCTTCATTAAAGCGCACTAAGCGAGGAATGAGCAATGGGCCCGGTAAGTCACCAAAGCCGGGCGGTAAAGGACAGCCGGCTAGTTTTTCAGGTAACAGCCAGTTTTCAAAAGTGCGGGGGACTTCCATGGATTCCAAATCCTTCGCCTGTAAGCGCAATGTTTCAAAATTATCTGCGAATCGTAAGGATTGCCTTACCAGGGGCCTTTCCGATGGATCCAGTAAATGAGCGATGAAATGGGCGTGTTCTCCCATTATACGTAGCCAAAAGATTTCCTCTTGAAGGGCCTGTTCGGCTACGGGAACTTTGATGCCATTCTGCAGCCGCAGTAGAATTACTCGAAACCGGATAGCCTCCCTGCGAATATGATCAATAAGCAGGGGCAGGTTGGATCCCCCCAGATTGCAGGTGATCAACCTTTTTAGGACGGTACTCTTGTAATCGATGATTTTCCCCAGGGCTCGAATAACTTCATTATTAAAGCACCTGAATGCCTCTTCCTTGTGCGGTAATCTTCTCAGTTCCGCCCGTAATCCTCTAAACAATTCCTCCAGCTTTTCAGCTTCGCGAATCAGTGCCGTTTCGTCACAAGGCAGGCCTAGCCTGATAAACAGGGCGTGCTCTTGCATAATTCTCAACCAAAAATTATTTTGCCGAAATGACTCCCTAACAAAGGCTCCGGCATCAGTTTGCCAGTGTTGCCCCTGGCTGGGCTTGTGTTCATCGCGCCGATAATGGCTATCGTGTCTATAACTGTCCATTTAAGATCCTCCTTTTCATGATTTAACAGTCTTTCTTTGGTAAGATATCCTATTTTATGCAAGGCGTGGGGCAGTTGTTAAAATTACGAAAGTGAGCAATGATATAGAGCCAGGTGGGGAAATGGACACTGGATGACAACTGTGTGGTCCTTTCTGAAAATAAAAACGGCTGCCTGCTCGAGGCAGGCAGCCAACCTAATCAGTATGAGTTTTGTGGTAAATGCGGCGAGTTAATTTATTAATGATTGTTGAGGACTACATTGCTGTATAGCCACCATCGGCACAGATAATGGCACCGGTTACATAAGATGATGAATCGGAGGCCAGCCACAAGTTGGTTTCAGCGACTTCGGCAGCCTGAGCAAACCGTCCCAGCATGCTAAGCTGTTTGGCATAAGCCACTGGATCTAACCCGAAGTGCTCCAATGCTTCCTGCAGCATCGGAGTATCGACGGCCCCGGGAGCAACAGCATTAACGCGGATGTTCTGAGGTGAATAGTCCATTGCTGCTGATTTGGTTAAGCCTATGACTCCGTGCTTGGCAGCTACGTAAACAGGAGTGCCCGGTTGGGGACGGATTCCACTTACCGAGGAAATATTGATTATGGAGCCCCCCTGGCCTTGTTTCAGCATTTGGCGTATTTCGTATTTTAGACAAAGGGCTACCCCTTTTAAGTCCACGGCAATAACTGCATCGA
>Ga0209723_1002241_pt1 | contig 26544 bp, 5 predicted proteins | sample BiotimSIPDNA_2_FD_185750 | JGI IMG/M metagenome (GOLD analysis project Ga0209723, IMG submission 185750) | Anaerobic biogas reactor microbial communites from Washington, USA - Biogas_R2 time_0 SIP DNA (SPAdes) (version 2) | ecosystem: Engineered > Bioreactor > Anaerobic > Unclassified | place...
AAAATCCCGGGGTTTGGGGCAGAGCCCCATTCAATGCTTTTCAATGTGCTCCGAAGGAGCCTCATTATTCTTGTTTTATTTCATGAATCTGTCGGGTTTATACCCACAGATTCTGCGGAATACCCAATTTTTTTAGTGAATTCAACGTGGAGTCCGGAATCACTGCCAACATGATGCTGCCTGACGGCACTGTCAACCTGATCAATCTGGTAAGGGGTAATCAGACCGTCGTCGACGGCGTTCTCAATTCAATCAAGGACGGGAGTATAGGCGGCAATGTATACTTTGCCAATCCGAACGGCTTTCTCATCAGCAGCACCGGTATTGTTAATGTCGGCAGCCTGAGCCTGTCGACGCCGACCGCCGGCTTCATCGACAGCTTTTTCCTTTCTCCTGGCAATCCTGACGATGCTGCTGTCAGCAGCTTCCTCTCCGGCACGGCGCCGCGCAACGGTACCGGCGGCATTTCGGTCCTCGGCAAGATCAATGCAATCGATGGTGTCATGTTGTCGGCCGGGACCATCAATGTCGGCGGCAGCCTTTACAGTGGCGCCCACTTTATCGGGACGGAGCCGGACTTCACCGACGTTGTCAATGTCAACGGGCTTGAGCCCGCTACCAACGTTGTGGCGCGAGAGGGCCGGATTGAGATCGTTGCCGACAGCAGCGTCAACATTTCGGGAGTTGTCGCTGCGCCGGGCAGCGCCGATGTAGATGCCGGCGACATTGAGGTCCGTGCAGGCGGCAATGTCGGACAGGCAACCGTCAGCGTCATCAACGGAACAATCAAAGGCAAAAACGTCAGCCTCAAAGCGGATGCCGCCTACGATAATTCAGGCCTCGCGGAAATGCTGCCGCTTGCGGTGGCGTCTGCAGTCTCTAAAGTCGAGATTGATTCGGGCCGTATCGATGCATCCGAGAACCTGACCATCGAAGCCGGTTCGATTGTCAATGTTTCGGCCGGCGGATTGTCGCCTCTTGGCAGTATCGCCGCAGATTCTGCGGCTGTAGTCGACGTCAGGGGAGATTCCGTGGTCAGCTCCGGGGCTGACACCAGGATAAGCGCTGATTCGACCGTGACAGCCGAGGCCCGTCCGGGGGCTCCGGATGCGCTCAGCCTGCCTGGTGATGCCGGGGCGGCGATCAACGTGGTGGCAAGCAAAGCAGAAGCTCATGTTGGAGGTGAGAGTTCGATAACCGCCGGCGGTGTGCTTGACCTGACGGCCGGCAATGCAGTCACGGCCATCACCACTGCCGATGCGTCCGCCCAGGGTGCCATCGCGGTCGGAGGTACAGTTGCGCTCTCTGAGATCAGCACTGTTACGAAAGCATATATTGACGAGACAGCCGAAACACGGTCGGATTCGCTCAACCTCGAAGCCTACTCTGCGAATACGGTAACCACCAGCGCGAAAGCCGCCTCCCAAGGTGCCACAAAGCAGAATGATGCTGAGAGTATGACGGAAGAAACGCTTGCCAAGTATGAAGACGAGGCTTCGACTGCGGAGGGCAGTGTCGACATTGCGGCGGCCGTAGCGATCGCCCATATCGACAGCACGACAGAGGCCTACATCAGTTCGACCGCCGCTCAGAATGTGGCCAATGCCGCCACCGTCTCAGCACAGGCAGGCAACGTTTCGGAGGTCAGTGCGGATGGCAGCAGCGTCAGTGGCGCCATTGGAGTGGGATCGGCGGTCGGAATAAACATCGGCACTCTCGAAAACCGGGCGACTGTCGGTGATAACGCCGTGATCAACAGCAATGGATTGACTGTGAGGGCCGAAGTCCCGACGGTCGGACAAAACAGCTTCGTCACCAGCGCCACCAGCGGCGCAGGAGACGCGAACGTGGGAGTCGCGGGCTCCCTGGCGGTCAATACCGTAACCAACACTACCGCGGCCGTACTGCAAGGTGATCTGGATGAAAACGGGACCGGAGCGACGGTGAACGCCGGAACCGGCGATGTGCTGGTCAATGCGCAAAATGCGACCACGAGCACGGTAGCGGCAGGCGCGGATGTAAAGGGGAGCGGCGAAGACGCAACTGTTGGCGTTGGGGCGTCGGTGGGCATGAATGTGGCGGTAAACACGACGACCGCCGAGATCGCCGATCTTGCCAAAATCACAGGCGGGAACAATCTGCAATTGAACGCCGCAAGCAGACACGTGACGAACACCGAAGTGACAGGGGGCGCGTCCGGCGCGAGCGTTGCGGTGACTCCAACCGCAGCCGTTACAGTTGCCGTGAACACCACCACTGCTCGGATCGGAGATGAAGAGACCGGGTTGAACCTTACCGGCGCATATAGCAGTAAAGCCGAACAGGACAGCAGTACGGCCACAACGGCAACCGGACAGACGCAGGGAGATAACGTGGCTGTGGGGGCATCGCTGGCGCTGACAACCGCAGTGGATACCGTGACCTCTTCGGTCGAGCGCGACATTGCTGCAACTGGCGGCGTTACGGTGGAGGCTGAATCAAAAGCGGTAAGCAGCGCGAGTGCGACGGCAAGCGTTAAGGGAGGCGAGAAGGCTGATGATGAAGAGGACTCGAGTCCCCGCGAGACTGTCGATGAAAAGCTGGCGGCCCAAGGAAACAAAGCGAAGGAGAAAGTCTCGGATGGCCAGGCACAGGAGAAACTGAATGCCGCCGGAACCGAACAGCCTAAAGCCGAAACCAGCGAAGGCGGGGTATCGGTTGCTGCTGCTGTTGGGGTTAACGTGGGAGTCGCGAGTACCGCAGCCGCGATCGGCAGAGACACGAGAATCAACTCCGGCGGTGCTCTCGAGGTGTCCAGCAGGAATGAAACCGACACAACGGCCATGGCTGACGGAAGCCAGGTCGACGGCAGCAACACGGACGCTGGGGTGGGTGCGGCCGTGGCATTGAATGCCGGCGTCTCAACCAACACGGCGACGATCGGAGACGATGCCGACGTCACCAGCGACGGTGCAACTGTGGCGGCGCTCAATATCACGGATGGGATGAGCGACTCAAAGGCCGAGGCCAAGAGTGGGGCAGGAGCACGGAATGTCGGGGTGGCCGGATCGCTGGCGCTCAACACGGTTGTGAACACGACGCGGGCCGGACTTGAAGGGGACGCTGACGGAAGCGGCCAGGGCGCGAAGGTGAATGCTGGAAACGGCGATGTGCTGATCGAAGCGGGAAACGCCACCACGAGCACCGCGAAGGCGGGCGCGGATGTGGAGATGTCCGGGGACGAAGCAAAGGTCGGCGTCGGTGCTTCAGTTGGTATCAATGTGGCGGTTAATACTACAACAGCTGAAGTGGCCGACCAGGCGGTGCTGGAAGGCGGCCGCAATCTCGAACTCAAGGCCGCGGCATCCCACACGATGCAGACCGAAGTTGAGGGCGGTGCAGCGGGTGCCAGTGTATCGATAACGCCGGTGGCGGCTGCCTCTATCGCAGTCAATACCACCGGAGCACGCCTGGGGCAATCAGCCACGGGGCTCAATCTGTCAGGGACTTACACCGGCCGTGCTGAACAGACGTCGATCGTTAACACCAAATCCGCCGGACAGGCCGAGGGAGATGCCGCCGTCGGAGCTTCGCTGGGAGCCGCGATTGCGGTTGACACCGTCTCGGCGACAATCGAGAGAGATATCAATTCTTCAACCGGAATCGACCTGTCTGCAAAATCCGATACTTCCATCACCACAGAGGTGAAAGCCGGCGCCAAAGGCGCAGAGGCTGCCGACAAAGACGATGACGGGAATGAAACACCCGAAGCGGGAACGACGGTCGACGAGCAGAAGAAGACTCAGCTGGATTTCGCAAAGAGCAGAAATACTGCCGCGGCCGATGTCAATACCGACACTCCGAAAACTGAAACGCCCGATACTACAAATGAGACCCCGTCAACGGACAAACCTGAAGATCCTCCGGTCAAAGATCAGGAAGGAAAGAAGATCAGCGTTGCGGCCGCAATCGGCGCCAGTGTCGCTTATAACCAGGCTGAGGCGGCAGTCGGCTTCGGTCGGACTCTTAATGCAGGCGCGGGAGATCTGAGAATTGCAGCCGATACCGATACCAACTATCGCACCCAGGCGGCCGGCGAGGCTGTCTCTGATGACACTGGTGTTGCCGCAGCTGTCGCTCTTACCGCCACCTACAACAGCACGCAGGCTTCGCTTGGCGCCGGTTCGAATGTGACGCAGTCGGGTGATGTCGAGGTTATGGCTACCGCGAAGCAGAATCGCGGCGACGATTTTCGCAATACAATGAGTGCCGAGGCCGTTTCCGGAGCGGGCGGCGGCGATGTGGCTGCTGCCGGCGCTCTTGCCCTGGTAGGGAATTACAACGAAACACGGGCATCGATCGGCGAGGGTACCACCATCGGAGCCGATGGTGCGTCTGTCGGTAACGTGAGCGTCAAAGCCGATGAAACCAGCAAGATTTCGGCGCAGGCAAGGGCTGGCGCGTTGTCCAAAGGGGACGAGAGCAAGGCAGGCGTGGGCGCATCATTCGCGGTACTGCTTTCCCATAATGATAATACCGCGGCTGTCGGTTACGATGCGGATGGTGATGGAGCTTTCCAGCCATCGAACATTTTCGCCGACTCGCTTGCTGTCGAAGCAACGAAGAACCGCGTGTGGTTCGAAACCCCCACCCTGGATGATGCAAAGAACTTTGTTGTGGATGACATTCAGAATCTGGACTTCGATGCTCTGGATCCCTCCAATTACCTTGGCTCGAACAACTACTACGCCGAGGCTATTGCGGGCGCGGCTGCGCAAGGTGATGCCGCAGTATCGGGCGCGTTTGCAGTGAATGTCTTCGGCAACACAACCGAGGCGTACGTAGGAGAAAACGTCAATTTAACAACCGGCGGCAGCCTGGAATCTGAAAACGAAAAGACTGCGGTTGAAATCACTGCTCAATCGGATACACAGGCGATCTCCTTCACTGGTGCCGTAGCGGGCGCGAAGAAGGCGGGAGTCGGCATTTCAAATTCAAATATCGTAAATCTGGATCAAACCCTGGCATCAGTCGGGAGTGGTTCGGTGGTGAAATCGAACGAAGCCGATGCCGGAATCAAAGTCGATGCCGAAGCCAGACAAGACATCGCCGTTGTCTCGGTGAGCGCGGGCGGCGGCAAAGTCGGTGTCGGCGGTGTCCTTGGAACAATTGTCGGGCTGGCCGAAACGAAAGCTGAAATCGCGGAAGATGCCGAAGTCAAATCGAAAGGGGATGTGACAATACAGGCGACAGCCGATTCCACCGCCGTCCTGGTCTCCGGCGGCGTGGGCGGCGGCAAGGAAGTCGGGGTAGGTGCTTCGGTTGCGGCAAATATATTGGCTAACAGGACTTCAGCCGAGATCGGCAGAGATGCCGAAGTCTCTGCGGGTCGGAATCTGTCGGTACATGCCGATGCCGATGAAACTGCGGTGACCGCGGTCGTGGCAGGCGCCGGAGCAGGCAAGGCGGGCGTGGCGGGCGCAGTATCGATCAACGCGATATTCAGCGATACCCGCGCATCGGTTGATCAGGGCGCACAACTGAATACCGATGCCGCCTATTCGGGCACTGACCAGATCGTGTCGATCGGCGCTCGCGACGACACCGTGATTGTCGGAATCTCCGGCGGCGGCGCAGGCGGCGGCAAAGTCGGTGTCGGCGCCGCACTGGATACGACGGTCCTCGGCAAAACAGTGACCGCCGGTATCGCCGACGATACGGCAGATGACGGCAGGACGGCGACGGTCAACGCCTCGAAGGACGTCGTAATCGATGCATCTTCCTCAGAATCCCTTGTGTCGACCACGATGGGATTTGCGGGCGGCGGCAGCGTGGGTGTCGGAGGCGCCGTTTCAGTGGGCGTGGTGAAAAATGATATCCACGCCTACGTGGGCGAGTCAGCCCATGTCGATGCTGACGGCAATGTGCTCATCAACGCACAGGACGACATAAGCGCTGTGATGACTGCGGGAGCGGGAGCCGGCGGCGGCAATACCGGTGTTGGGGGATCGCTTGCGGTCGCGACGCTCCTCGGCAGTACCAAAGCCTATGTCGGAGACAACGCGACGGTCAATGCACGCGGCAATCGTGATGCCGCCACTGTGTATGCGGGCGAGACGGTAGTGACTGTCCAGCCTGAAACGCCGGTGATGCCCGACGATCTGTTCGCGAAGAAGACAGAGTCGGCCAAAGGTCTGTCGGTGACCGCATACAACCGCGAGAACCTGGTGACCACCGTGGTGGGCGGCGCCGGCGGCGGAACCGCGGGTGTGGCCGCGACTGTCTCCGCCAATGTCATTGCCAGTCAGACCGAGGCAAGCATCGGCCGCGGAGCGAAGATCAACGAGAGTAATGGAGCGGCGGGAACTGAACAGCAGGTACGGGTCAAGGCCGTCGATGAGACGCTGCTCATCAACACCGCAGGAGCAGGCGCGGGAGGCGGTTCTGCAGGTGTCGGTGCATCGGCGAATGTAGGCGTTGTTTCAAAGACGACGAGCGCCTGGATTGGTCAGTCGGCGATGGTAAACGCCAGAGACGCCGTCGAACTGGACGCCGCATCTTCATCTCTAACCTTCAGCACCACTGCCGGATTTGCGGGCGGCGGCAGCGCGGGAGTGGGCGGCTCAGTCGCGGGAGTTGGACTGGCCAACACAACCACCGCCTATATAGAGGACGCAACCTCTTCTGCCGATGCGGCCAGAGTCAATGTCTCTGAAGGCGATCTGACACTCAATGCCAGTGATCTTGCAACATCGAGTATGCTCACGGGTGCGGGTGCGGGCGGCGGTGCGGCAGGTGTGGGCGGCTCCCTTTCGGTCGGCGTCAATGCAAGCACGACCAAGGCAAAGATCGGTGACTATGCCGAGACCAATGCCGCAGGTGATACGACGGTGCATGCAGACTCCACCGAAAACGTCAATGCCATCACGGTGGCCGGCGCCGGCGGCGGCTCCGCGGGCGTTTCAGGCACCATCGGCATTAATGTGGTGGTGTCGAAGACAGAGGCGGCCATCGGGGATCATGCAAAGATCAACCAGGGATTCGCGGGGCAGAATGTCGATGTCGAGGCGATTGATCGTATCATTACGGTCGGGGCGAGCGGCGCCGGGGCCGGGGGCGGAGCCGCGGGTGTCGGCGGGACGGCCAATGTCACCGTCGCCCTGAATACCACCTCTGCCTACATTGGAAATGGCGCGAATGTCGATGCTGTCAAGGATGTCGCGGTTGCGGCGTCGTCGGACAAGTACGTCAACTCTGCCGTGGTGGCGGGTGCGGGAGGCGGAGCCGCCGGCGTCGCCGGTGCGGTCTCGATCCTTTCGGTCGGTTCACTGCTCGATGGTGAAGCGAAGAGCGGCCTGGTTACGAAAGATGAAAACGGCGACGACGCGACTGTGCAACATCAGGCCGATAGCCAGCTGATCAAGAGCGCCGTAGGCGATATGCTCGGCAGTTCCGACAGTTCCCTTGAAACCAAGGCGGTGCTCGACAGCAATGCGGACAAGTTGGGTGTCAGCCACCACATGGCAGATTCCACCCCGATCCCATTGAAGAACACGCAGGCCTTTATCGGATTCGGCGCCGATGTCAATGCCGGAGAAAAGGTCACGGTAGAAGCCGCCGACACAACTACCGCAATCATTGCTGCCGGGGGAGGTGCGGGCGGCGGCGCTGCCGGAGTTGCCGGCACGCTCGGTGTTGTGCTGCTGCACGACTCCGCCGAAGCCTTCATCGCCGACAGTGCGAAAGTCGATGCCGGAAAGATGGTCGATGTTTCCGCCGAGACCGGAGAAACAGTCGTCAACACCGGGATCACCGGATGCGGCGGCAGTGCGGCCGGCGTCTGCGGATCGAGTGCCGTCAATGTCGTTTCTTCTGAGACAGCGGCCTACATTGGGGCGGCCGAAATCAACCAGCGGACCGCTCCAAATGATGAGCGATCGGTCAGAGTGAACGCGGGAAGCCGGAGCGACCTCATGACAGTGGCGGGATCCGGCGGCGGTGCCGGCGCCGCATCTGTCGGCGGGATACTTGACGTCAATACGCTGTTCAAGAACACAAAGGCCTTTATCGGCGAAGGAGCTTCGGTCGCTGCGGATAGAAATGTCACGGTGTCAGCGGATTCGACGCAGAATGTCTTCAGTGGTGCAGTCTCGGTCCGAGGCGCCGGAGCAGCAGCTGTCGGTGGCGCGGCCTCTGTCAACGTCATCGACAACGACACCGAGGCGTTCATCGGCTCGGCGAACGATGATGAAAGCAAGACCGCGGCCGAGGTCGACTCCGACGGCAATGTGGTTGTGTCGGCGAGCGACGGTACCCTGCTCATCGGCGTCTCGGCCAGCGGCACAGGCGCCGGAGCGGCGGCTGTCGGCGCGGCCGTTGCCGCCAACGTGATTTCAAGTCGCACGCGCGCGTATGTGGGTGACAATTCGATTGTCAATGCACGCGGCAGTGCACCCGGTGCCGAGGTCTATGACGGTACTGTCGACGACAGTTCTCCCGCCTCCCTGCCGGAACTTCCTGAAGGGGAGACAGGGGACGTCGATTTTGACGGCGATGGTGTCGCCGACGGCAGCATCAGTGGCGGCGCCACTTTCAACGTAAAGGCGGAAAGCGGCGGCGATGGCGACGCCGAAACTACGGTTAACCCTTCCGATGTGCTTGATTCCGACGGCAACGAGATCGCTGGAATTGGCGGCGGCCTTGGTGCCAGGGGCACCGACACCGTCAAAGGACTGTCGGTGACGGCCGTAGGAAATCAGAAAGTGATTACAACTTCGGTTGGAGTCGCGGGAGCAGGCGCCGCAGGCGTCACCGGCTCGGCGACAGCCGATGTCATCACTTCCGTAACTGAGGCAGTCATCAACGACGGCGCACAGATCAATCAGAGTGGCGATATGGGCGCGGACCGGTCGGTCAAGGTACTTGCCGCCGATAACAGCTTCGTTGTGATGACGGCCGGTACGGTAGCCGGTGCCGGGGCGGCGGCTATCAGCGGCGCCAACAATACGGCGGTCGTGAATAAGCAGACCAGTGCCAGGATCGGCGCTGCAGACGTTGATGCGAAGGACGTGGACGTGCGAGCGTCGGCCGGCGAGGACGTCTATCTTGTGACGACGAACGCGTCGGTAGCCGGAGCGGCCGGCGTCGGTGCCGCAGTCGGCGTCGGAGTAATAGGCAATGAGACGCTGGCCGGTATCGGGACAGGCGCGGTGATCGATGCGACCGGTAACCTGGCTGTAAGAGCCGAGCAGGATTCTGACCTCGATATCTACACCGTGGCAGGTTCCGGCGGGGTTGTCGGAATCAGCGGCGCGATATCGGTCGGTGTCGTCGAAAACACTACACGCGCGCTCGTCGAGGGGAGCGATGATCCGGTTGTGGCCGCCAATCTGAATGCCGGCGGCAGGACGGAGATTGCCGCCGATTCAGTTGAAGAAATAACCAGCGGTACCGTCAGTGCCGCCGGTGGCGGAGTCGGGGTGGCCGGCGCGGTGGGAGTCAAAATCGTTTCTTCCGAAACGACGGCCTCAATCGGCGACAACACCCGTGTGAATCAGGAGCGCAGTGGCGAATCTCAGGATGTGGCGGTCAGGGCAACCGATGTCGTCCGTCTCAGGGGAGGCGGCGGCGCCGCCAGCGTGGGCGCTCTTTATGGGGCCGGCGCGACGTCTGAAACCAACATCGTACGCAATACCACTACAGCAGTCATCGGCGATTCGTCACTGATTGATGCGGGACGCGATGTTCTGGTTGCCGCTGATTCGACCAGGGATGTGCAGTCAGCTGCAGTGGCAGCGGCCGGCGGCGGTTCGATGGGTATCGGCGGCGCGGTTGCGATCGTGACTATCGGATCCCGGCTGGACGATGAGTCGCAGAACAGTCTCAGAGGAACCGGCGACGATGGTGAGTCCGGAGACACCGCAAGTTACACAGATGAGAGAATCAAGGAAGACAATGTAAGCGGCGAAATGGGCGACTCCGAATACGCTCAAAGTGTGGAGTCCGCGCTGGCGGAGAAGGCGGCAGTCCTCGATGTGAAGACGGACATGAACGAAACCTCAAAGAGTTCACTGGACAGGACTCGTGCCTATATCGGAGCCGGAGCGGACGTGACGGCCGGACGCGATATCGATGTCAGTGCCGGCGATAAGACTGACGTGGATATCGTCTCAATAGGAGCCGCCGGCGGTGCCGCCGGGATCGGCGGTGCGGTCGGGATAGGGATTACGAACAGCACGACCGAGGCCTTCGCAGGCCAGGAGGCGATCCTCCGAGCAGGTGCTGATATTTCGATAACTGCATCAGGCTCAAATGTCGACGACACCGGCTCAACGGTGGTAACCACTGCCGGTGCGGGAGGGATTGTAGGGCTCAACGCCTCGGTGGCGGTGTTCAAAGATACGAATACCACACGGGCGTATCTTGATGATGATGCCGATGTGCAGAATGCCGCCGGCGTCACGGTTGCGGCTGCATCAAACCGCGCGGCTGCGACCGAGTCGTGGGGCGCTTCGGCGGGTGCATTGGCCATAGGCGCCTCTATCTCGACTGCCACATTTACAGGCACAACCGACGCACATCTCGGAAATAACGCACGCGTGCGTGCGGATGCTCTGAAGGTTGACGCCGAGGATGCGTCCTCTGCTCTGGCTCGTGCCCGTGCGGGCGCAGCCGGCGTTGCTTCGGGTTCGGGCGCGGTGTCGGTTGCAACCATCGGATCCACGGTTGAGGCTTATACGGGGAATGATTCGGATATCGAGGTGCAGAACGATGTCGCTTTCGGAGCGACCAGCACCGCCGGTGCCGAAGCGGAAGCGATCGGCGTGAATGTCGGCGCCGGCGCGATAGGTGCTTCCGTGGCGACGGCAACCTCGGGAGCCGATGTCGCTGCCCGGATCGGCGAGCGTTCCGGCATACGGGCAGATTCCCTCGATATAAACGCCGCGCGAAGAACCGGAGGCGCGCCGACAGCGGTTGCAAAAGCGACCGGAGCTGCCGGAGGTCTGCTGTTGGGCGCCAATGCGACGGTTGCGTCTGCCGATGCAACCGGCAGCACGGAAGCGCTGATCGGCGACAACAGCACGCTGGAGATCAGCGGCGCCACAACAGTGAAAGCCGAGAACGAATCTCTGCAGGCGGCTTCGGCAACGGGGGTATCATTAGGTTTCGTATCGGTCGGCGCGAATTTCTCCCATGCGAACTCCGATACTACGACCCGTGCATCCCTGGGCGACGGCGTTCAAGTGAGTGGCGGCACGCTGCAGGTAATCGCGTCAGGGAAGGATAGCAATTACGCCCACAGCGTTGCCGGCAGCGGCGGTCTGGTATCGGCGCCGTTCTCGGCTGCCCACACAAACAACACAAGTTTCACGTACGCCGGTGCCGGCAGCGGTCATATCGCTGTGGATACTTTTCAACTCGGGGCGACACATGATGCGGTTTTCGACAGCTGGATCAACAATACCAACGCCTCGCTGGCCGGCGTCAGTGGCGCAAAGACGGTCAATGTGGTCAATTCAGGCAGCGAAGCGCATGTGGATGACAATGGATACATTGAAGCCGGCGATATCATGGTGCAGGCCGGCAACAGGATCGAGAAGTCGTCTCCGGGTGCGTTCATTCCGGGCCTCGGGTTTGCAGCCCCGTCATGGAACGTCAACTCGAGTTCGGGCGGCCTGGCCGACGTCCCGGCTGCGGAGGGCCTGACGACAATCAGCAACAACGCCCTGGTTAGTATTGGGGAAGGCGCTCACATCAGACAGACGGGTCTTCGCACCGCTCCAGGCCTTTTCACCCTCGATGCATGGAACAGCATCAAGGCCGTGGACAAGGTCAAGATGAGTTCCGGCGGCGCCGTGTCTGCCGCCAGTGCCAGTTCAGCAATCCTGGCCGATACGAACAATGCGACTGTCCGGATTCTGCGTGACGCCGAATTGGAAAGCCTCGGAGACATGGCGTTAGGCACACTCGTAACCGCTGATGCCCATGCTCAGGTCGCCGTGGATGTGTATGGGGCGGTCGGCGTCGCTCCTGCCGGCGACAGTGTCTCGCGCGTCAACGCGGCCAACAGCATCGAGATTGGTGAAGGAGTAAGGCTCGAATCGCTACGCGATATCAATCTCATCGCGGGCGCAAACACAGCCAATCAAGGGAGCAGTGTCAATGCGACCGCAAGGACAGACGTATATAACAACACTGCGATTCCAGTGGAACGCGATCCGTTGGCTGATGCGGTTATCCAAATCGACAGCAGTGTCGACATAGGAAGCCGCGCCGATATCGCTGCCGTGCGCAATGTGACAGTGGCGGCCGATGAGGGTGCGACGGTTGCTTCCGGCATCGGCATCGGCAAGGACATTTACCGCGAAGCACTCGCCGGAGTTGCGAGCGCGATCAGCAATGCCTTCGGCGGCGGGGATGTATCTTTCGAGACACGAACCGGACGTTCGATTGCAAACCAGACTTCCGATGTCGTGATTGAAGGAGATGTGCGGGTCGGGATCCAGCGCAAGCAGCATCTTGAGATAGGTATGGACGGCACCGTCACGAGCAAGACCGATGGGATTTCGATCACCGATACCGGATTGCGGGATATTGCTGCGGACATCCAGTCGCGCATCCACGACCTGGAAAAACTGATCGAAGAGTACAAGGTCGCCGACGATTCCGCGGATGCTTCGATCGCGGTAGCGGCGTATGAGTCGGAGATAAGCTTTCTCAGGCGCAAGCTGAAGGAGCTCGGCTTCACTGACGGCGAAGTTGCAAAGTCTCCGATCAGTCCGCTTCAGGCGGCAAACGATGCCATCAACGGCATGACAACGAAACTCAACGGCTACCTGGCTGATAAGGCAGCGCTCGAGACTGCGAATACTGATCTGAATGATCAGATTACACAGCACCAGGCGACTATTGATGAAAACAATGCTACGATCGCCGCCAACCTCGAGACGATTGACGGGCTTGATCCGGATGACGCTGAGGATAAGGAAAATATCGAGGAGCTTGAAGCGCAGAACGCACAACTGAGCTCCTGGAACGAGACTCTCACGAACACAATCATCCCGGATCTGGAGAATCAAATCGCGGTCAACACCGGTGAGATCGGTGTGATTGAGGAGAAGATCGATCCGCTCAACGAGCAGATCGCCAATATCCAGGCGGGCATTGACAATGATGAATACGGTTCCGAACCGGCCGGGGGCCCAATCGCGAAATTCCTGACGGTAAGCGATGTGACGGCCCAGTTGGGCAACATCTATATCCGTGGCGACAATCTGAGTGGAAGCGGCAAACTCGACGCTCCGGGGGATGCCGAGATCAGGATCACCAATAACAGTCCCAGCTTTCTTGTTCTGAAAAACCTGACAATCCCGGCTGAGGAGGGTGGTAAGGTTTACTTCAACGGCGTGGATGTAAATAGCAATGCAGACATCAACAGCCTGAATGGTTCCTCAGACGGCGCCGCATTCGACATCTTCACCGCCGAGAGTGGATTTGATGCTGAGGGGAACCCGATTCCACCCGCCAGGCAGAGCATTCTGATTGAGAGCAAGTACGATCCGCTTGACCCGTCGGATCTGGCTGCCACGCCGCCCAATACACCAGCTCTGGCACCCGACATCATCCTGCAGGGTGATATCAGCAATCTGCGAGGACTGGTCAAGATCGACAGTGCGGCGGGCAGCATACGCCTCGAGCAGAAGCGTGATGCGAACAACCAGATCATCCAACCGGTCCAGAGTGCGTCCATTCGAGCTAATGACGTCGATGTCGAGACGCGTAACGGCGATTTCGTTCAGAGCTACACAAACACATATTTCCATGCAGCCGGAGCTCCACTGACCGTCAGTGAGGGTGATCCGAACCTGACACCTATAAGCAATCCGGGTCGTTTCGATACGATTGAGCGGACGCCGGAGACCGCCGGCGCAGGGATCGTAGCCAACGGCAGCGTGCTCATTGCGGCGCGCTACCTCAACATCAACGGAAATATACAGAGCGGAATTCCCGAGTGGGGAGTGAGAGTGCCGGCAGACGCCGCAGTCATGATACCGGGAATCGGCCTCGCCACGTTTGATCAGGCGCGACTCCACTATAACAGCCTCACACCTGAGCAGCGGGCCGTTGCAGACGCCGAGTATTACAATGTCAGCGGCGCGACAGTAGACGGATTGGCCGGGAACATGCAGGGGAGCTGGGAAAAAATCTCTGTCCGATATAACGCCAGAGAAAACCGGCTCGAACTCGGCGGAGTAACCGTGCAGGGCGGATATATCGAATTGTTCGGACAGATTTTCAATACGAACAATCAGGGAGGCGGCAAGCTGCGCGTACTCGACGGCTACGGGCAGATCAAGGTCGATAACGGGACCGACTTGCCGCTATGGGTGAATACACTTGATACCGGCCGCGGCGTCAAGGGAGAAATCAGAATTACGAATATTATCGGCATCGACGCCGATGGCACACCTGTCACGGCGACTTCCACGTATACTCGTGATCCCGGCGGATCGCGTGATGGCGGTTTCTACAATCCCGCGTCGGGTTTGCGTTATGCAATGAGCGTCGGCAGCAAGACCGGGAGGATCGATAACTACCGCTACTCCGCGGGTGCTATTGTCGGAATCGAGGTCTTTCCCACGGAACTCGATAAATACTGGATAAGCGGGTACACACTGGAAAATGATCCGATGGCCCGCGGTGAATTTCTCGGCGTTCTGCCCAATTCAGGAACCGATCACTACTTCTCCCGCACACAATCGAACACCACGACCGACAACCCCGTGGCCGGAAGAACATGGTTCAACTGCAACTGGTGGACCTTGTGCGCGTACGGCACTTATTACAAGGAATTCAGCATTCAGTCCGCGACCAAGACAGTTACCACCGACAGTGTGAGAGCCGATTACCCGATTGGAATCGAATTCATAGGCTTCGATCGGGGCAAAATCGATGTGTCTTCGACAGGCGATGTCGTAATCAACGGAATGATCAACAACCGCCAAGGCGACACCCATTTTTCGTCTTCCGGCTCGATTACACAACAAGGCAACCTGCCGATCGTCCGTGCGGATAATGTCAGGTTAACCGCGGGCACCGGAATCGGCGTCGCCGGTCAGTCGGTACAGGTCAACGTCAATGACGGCGGGCGGCTGGACGCGTATTCAGATTCGGGAGAGATTCGTCTCAGCCAGGTAATCGGCGATTTGAGAGTCGGGGCCATCGGGGGAGCCGATGTCTCCAACGTCGTACTCGAGGCGGAGCGCAACCTGCTGTCGTTCAATGCCGACTCAGTTGTCCAGGGTCGTCGTGTTGAGCTTCTGGCGCGAAATGGCAGCATCGGCACATTGAACGGTTCGGAGAACGATCCTCTGGTTGTTCGTACCGGCTATACGACCAGTCAGTCGCAATGGCCCAACAACGGCCTGAAAGCCTTCGCGCGGGACAGCATCAACATACGCAATGAAGCCGATGTCGTTAATGCGGAAACCTATTCGGGCAACCTGCTGCTGATTTCCGCCGAATCGCAGGTGGGGGACGTGCGCATAGAGACGACAGGCAAGGTGATTGACAATAACCCGTTCGAGACCATTGATACGCGCACTCAGCAGGAACTGGCGGACCTGTGGGATTCGCTCCGGCTGCGCGGGGCCCTGGCCGGAGAAAAGGCTGATGAAGCAGTGGCTGCATACCGGAACGGCAAGAATGCCAACTATGCGCTTTACTGGCAAATGCGCAGATCGCAGAGCGACGGCGGAGCGGCGTACGATCCGGACTACCGGCTTACAGCTGCGGAGCGCGATGCGCTGTCGGCAACCGGTATGGATGAAGATCAGATCAATCGGTTCGAGGCCGACCGCCGGACGCAGTACCGGCAATTGCATGCTGAAGTCGGCAGCCTCACCGACTCCTTCGTCGAAGGTTACAGCTACAAGGTTTCAGAGGCCGAAGAAGCGCAAATTCGTAAGGGTTCCTCGTGGACTGAAGCGCAGTTAAGGCTGCCGGTCGGGATCGGCTTGCTTAGAAACATCACCGATACCGTGACGACTATCCAGGAGCCCAATGCCAAAGGCCGCAACGTAATGTTGGTCGCCGGGACCGATATCGGCTCTTACGACGAGCCGGTGACGATCGATCTCGATGCCGGCCTCGACGCTATTACCATTGAACAGAAGGCGGTGCTCGCAGCGGCGGAACGCGGCGATGCGACCGTTTCCGGCAACACCATCTCTATAGTCCAGCCGCGTTCGGTAAACGTAGCAGTCGGGACCGGAGCTCTCACCGCCATGGCGAACGGCGATGCGGTAATCGGCTCCGAGCAGGATTTACGCATCGACCAGGTGAGCGCATCGGGTGACATCCGAATCAAGGCAGGCGGGTCGCTGGTGAATGCCTCGAATTTGGCCGGTGCGGCCAACGTAGTCGGGAACAATCTGATTCTTGAAGCTGCGAATGGCGGCATTGGGTCGTTGCCGGACTACGAAGGCAACGTTAACTCGCCGTTCCGGGTCGATATTACGGGGGCCCTCACCGGCCGTGCGGCGAACGACATCTGGATCGAGGCCGAAGACGATCTGATTGTTGACACGATCTATTCGAGAGGCGATCTGCGTCTCGATGCCGGGGGATCGATTGTCGATGCTCATGCAGGCGAATCGGCGGCAGCGCCGGAAATCAATCTGCGGGCCCGCAGCATAAGCCTGACGTCGGCGGCCGGATCGATCGGTGAATTGACCAATCCTCTCGACATGGGTGTCGATCGCAACTATTTCATCAACGCTTCGGCAGGAACCGCCGGCCAGGGAATTCATCTTAACGGCACTGCGGGAGAATATTTCAACATCGGTTCCATTTTCTCGGGTGATGCGGTCTCACTCTCTTCGGCGACGGATATGGTAATTGACGGCGCCGTTACAGGCGCGGGTCCGTTCACGTTAACCGCGGGCAATCTGCTGCTCATGACGCCGGAGGCGGATGTGCATGCGACGGCTCAGGGCGTGTTCCTGCGAGCCAATGAATTGGTTATGCAGGACGCCCGGCAGATGTCCGGTGATGATGACGAAGAACTCGACTCAGGGGATGCCGCGAGGATACGCACCGATGCCGGCACGATCGACATCGAGACTGTCGGGAATGCATGGATTACGGGTATTGAAAGCGGCAACCCGACTGCAGCCGCGATCCGGGTGGTCAGCACCGAAGGACGTATCCTGGACAGTGGAGACACGCGCCTGGACATTATCGCCGATACACAGCCCGATGCACGGTTGACGATCAACGGCGCGCTGGGCATCGGCGACAATCCACTCGACGTACGCGTGCTCAATCTGGATGCGACGTCCGGCGGAGTAATCGACCTGGCCGCACAAAACAATCTCAACGTCATTGCGGCATCGGCGGCTGACCGCATATGGCTGACCGCGACCGGCGATATCACCGGCGATGCGGTGACCAGTACCGGAACAGGCGCCAATTCTGACAAGAGCGTGTTGATATCTTCTGCTTCCGGAAACGTGGACTTGAATTTCGTATCGGGACAGTCCGATGTGATTGTCAATGCCCCGATGTCGCTTTCCGTGGGCCGGATTGATGTCGGCGGGTCAATCTTCCTCGCCAGCGACCGGATCAGCGCCGCCGTAAACGGGATTGGGAACGGTGATCATGGCGGTTCCGTCACCGGATATGGCGGTGGATCGGCGTCCTACATCGACCTTGGCCTTTCGTCGCCTTCAGCCTGGCGCTTTTCGTCGATTGCGGCTCTGACCGGAAATATCAGTGTCCCGAGAGGAGATTTCCACGTCGACAGGATGCACGTCGGGCAAAGACTGATTCTGCGCAATCCGCTGACGAATGTGTTGATCGATCAGACGAATCGGAACCGGCAGCCATCCGATGTGCAGCTGTACACCGGCGGCCGCGAGTTCAGCCTGAGTCTTGCAGCAAATCGTGTGTCGACAGATGCTCTGGTGATTGGAAGAAAGCCGGTCTACGAGATTATTTCGCCGGACGGCAGCACGAGTGTGGTCGAGCAGTCAGAAGCGACTTTCAGAAACGGCCGGAACTCCATGAACCCTGCATTGAACTTCACGCTTGTCGTTGGCGACGATCAACGACACGTGGATTACGAGATCCCAGCCGTGTCCCTGAATGAAAATGGTGACAGGGCATGTCCGGAAGGTGACTCGAAGTGCGAAACAAAATAAACGGAAGACTTCTTATCGGCGTAATTCTTGCTGCATGTCCCGCGCTGGCACAGGTCGTCACTCCGGGAGCGCTTCAGCAGCTCCGGATTGAGGAGGATGAACGGCAGCGGCGGATGGAGCGCCTCGACCAGCAGCAGTCGGCTGAACCGAAAGTCGAAGTGCCGGCAGAAGGTCCTGCTATAAAGCCGGACCCTGATGCTGTGCCTTTCTTCGTGCGTCGGATTCAATTCACGAAATCGGAGATTATCCGGACGGACGAACTGGAAAAACTGGCGGCAGACTACCAGGGGCGTGAACAGACGTTGCCCCGATTGCAGGCGCTGGCCGCCGCCGTCAATGACGAGTATCGGAAGCGTGGTGTGGTCACTGCGCAGGCGGTGATACCGCCCCAGGATGTGTCGGCGGGGATTGTGGAAATCCGTCTGGTAGAAGGACGGCTGGGGAACATCCTGCTGAAGGGGAGCAATTCGACTTCCACTGCCTACGTTCTCAAGCGAATCGGAATGAAACCGGGCGACCTGGTCGATCTGCAGAGACTTGAGCGGGATCTTCTGCGCTTCAATCGCACGAATGATGTCCAGTTGCAGGCGCAACTGGCTCCGGGCACCGCTTTTTCCACCACGGACCTTCGTCTTTTCATGAGGGAACCTTCCCGCCATTCGCTACGCACCTTCGTTGATGATGGGGGTGGCTTCAGTACGGGTGAATACAGGGGCGGTGTGACTTACTCGAATCGCAGCCTGTTCGGCTACCGGGACGACCTGTCGCTTTCGACGGTACAATCCGATGGTCAGCACAGCTATTCAATCCGTTATGGTCTGCCGTTCAACCGGAGCGGCGGGCGTGTAGCGCTTGCCTACTATCAGGACCACACCGAAATTCGCCACGGCTCCTACTCGTCGCTCGATATTAGCGGCGAGTCGCGCAGCGTAGTGTTTTCTCTCCGGCAGCCGGTATATCTCGGCAGATTTGGTCAGATCGATCTGCTCGGAGGAGCGAAGGCCCGCCGCAACAAGACCTGGATCAGCGATATCTTTGTCGCCGGGACCGATACGATCGACGGATCTATCGGAATCGAAGCGCAGCGTGCCGACTCACATGGCTACTGGGTTGGGAGCTACAGTTTTACCACCGGCAGCGCCAGGGCCGAGGAACGCTCCGACTATTGGCATGGCCGTGGCTGGGTGCATCGCCGTCAGTACCTGACTGATCGGTGGTCTGCGGTCGGGAGCTTTTCCTGGCAGAACACTGCCAGGCGGATGCTGCCCGCGAGCGAGCAGTTCATAATCGGCGGAGAAGGGACGGTGCGCGGCCTTCCGGTCGGCACTTATGGAGGAAACAGCGGTTTGACACTGTCGGCCGAACTGCATCACCCGATTGTTACGATCTTTCCGGGAGACGGTGACGCGCCGCTCGAATTCAATGGATTTCTGTTCTTTGATTTCGGCCACGTCCGTATCTACCGCCCTCCTGATTCTACAGCGGTGCTTAATGAACAATTGAGCTGCATCGGTTGGGGATTCAACCTCGCGTTCAGCAGGTATGCCGTAGCCAAAGCAGGCTTCTCTTATGGAATGAACGCTATCCCGGAAGCGATGGGAAGACAGAACGCGCTATTCTTCCAGGTCACGGCGAATATCTTCTGAAACAGACTCTTTCCGATCCGAACCTGACCAAGCCTGAATTTTCCGGTTCCTGATTCAGGCGGGGATTCCTATTGTCTTCGCCAGAAGTTGACCTGAAGCGTTGCAGTCAAGCCTGCGATAGAACCCATTCTGTGCAATTTGTGGCTTCTGCCGGCACCGTTGAAATCTCAACCAGAGGACTTGAGGCTTCGACGTCAAGCCGTCCTGCTTGACGCATGACTCTGTCCAGGCTGATCCATGGACAATCAAAAGTCCTAAACTACTGCTTCCTGGCTGACGATCTGATTCGAGAACGCGGCAGAGATGTCGGGAGTTTTGCTGCCGTCCGAAAAACCCGCAAGGAGCTCAACTTAGATGAAGCAGCGATCCCGTTTACTTCGAAGCATCGGTATCATTTGTACCTGCGCAGCTTTGTGCCTGTGCAACATTCCTCTCGTTCAAGCCGAGAGTATTGTAATAGATGACATATATCCCGGAAATGTGTTTTGCAGCGGACCGGGTCCCCATGAGGTCACTATTGAAACCGGCGCCGTTATCGGCAGTCCGGGTAATGTATTCGGCTACAGTGGCGTTGAGCCCAACACCGGCAACACGGTGGGCGTCAACGGCGGTACGATCACCGGCGGTGTGTATGTGGGGTTTTCCGGAACAGTGAACCCCATCGGCAATATATTCAACATGACGGGCGGTACTGTCGGGTCGGACGTCGTTGTCGGCGCTACCGGACAGGGCCCGAATGGTTTTCTTGGTACAGGGAACATAATCGGGAACAATGAGGTCCATATCGAAGGTGGCACCATAGGCGGTGATGTGTACGGCAGCGCAACGGGTGCCGGCAACGTCAGCGGCAATCAGGAATTCCATATCGATGGGGGTAGCATAGGCGGCACAGTATATAGTGGATATACCAATTCCGGAACAGTGATCGACAATGAAGTCAATATTACCAATGGAACCTTAAGAGATGTTTACGGCGGATATACGGCGTTGGGGGATGGTTCCGGAAATGCAATCACCGTAGGTGGGGGGACAATCAACAGCGCTACCAGTGGATACACGGCCCAGGGCGATGTAAGTGGCAACGTCTTCATTTTCTCAGGCGGCACAATCAATGACATCACAGCGGGACACACAGAGCTGGGCGTGGCGTCGAGGAATGAAGTCAAGTTTGAGGGTGGTTCTACCAACCAGGGCACCGTCAATGGGAATGTAATCGGCGGATATTCTGTTGCTGAAGGCGGTGTTGCCACAGAAAACACTGTATCCATCGATTTTGGCGGTGCGTCAAACGGGATGATCGCGGGCGGTTACAGTGATTACGGCGACACCACGTTCAACTCCGTCGAGCTTAAGGCAGGTAATGTCAACAACATTACCGGTGGCTATGCCGATCATGGTAGAACTACGGATAACACGATCACAATCAAAGGCGGTTCTGCACAGACCGTTTATGGCGGTTATACTTCGGATGGAGCGGTCCAGGACAACGAGGTGATCATCGACGGTGCAACTGCGACCGTTGGCACGGTTGCCGGGGGATTCAACAATCTCGGGAATGCAGTTGATAACGAGGTCAGAATCGAGAACGTCCAGGGCGTGACCAGCATTTACGGAGGACAATCCAATCAGGGTGATGCAAGAGGAAATCAAATCGAAGTAACCGGAGGGACTTTCGGGGGTGGAACCCTGACAGGCGGCGCGAGTATTTCGTCCGGTAATGCCATCAACAACAGAGTGACTGTATCGGCTGGCAGCGGAGTGTTGGGTAACGTTTATGGAGGAAGTGCGGCAGTCGGCGATGCCGTTGAAAACGAAGTTGATTTGAGTGGCACGCTCAACATCACTACGGCCATAGGTGGTTTCAGTGCTGAGCGTGTCGCCCGAGAAAATAAGGTCAAGGTTGCCGGCGGACGCGTTACCAGGGTGTATGGCGGCAGCTCGGGATATGGAGACGCTACCCTGAATACAGTGGAGATAAGTGACACCGCTTTCACGGGTGGCATTGTTGTTGGAGGTCAGAGTGTTGAATCCGGCGATGCGACGCAAAACTCGGTCGAGATCACAAACAGCAGCGGCAGCCTCGATTCCATCTACGGCGGCTGGAGCAAACTGGGCAACGTTGCGGGCAATGAGATCCACGTCGAAGGTGGGACCGTCGGGGCTGTAGCAGTTGCGGGCGGATACAGCGAATCCGGCACCGCTGCAGACAACGAGGTCACAATCACCAGCGGTGGCACGTTCAGGGACGTCTACGGTGGTCGTGCAGGAAATGGAAGCGCTGCCGGAAATACAGTGACTCTGGCCGGCGGGACCTATACCGGTGCCGTCATGGGCGGCGCAGGTATAATCGGAGATGACAGTGAGGGTAACATCATAATTGACGTCACTGACAATTCTGTCGAGGTTGCCGGCAGCACTGTCAAGAACGTCTTTGGCAGCTACACCGAATCCGGCGCTGCGTCCGGCGATGTGACAATCATCAATGGTCAGTTTTCCGGAGGCGTGATCGCCGGTGCTTACAGCGTGACAGGGGGCAGCGCGAACACCAATACGGTGGAGATCACTAACGGCGCACTGGCTACTGGCGGTACGGCGACCAGCGTCTACGGCGGTTTTGCCGGCACCGGAACTGCAAGTGGGAACACCGTTGAAATCACTGGGAACACTTTTTCGGGTGGGACGATTGCCGGCGGATCCGGCGGATCCGGTGCCTCGAACAACACGGTCAGCATCACCAGCGGCGGTACGTTCATGAATGTCTTTGGCGGCTACGCAGAGAACGGCGCCGCTACCGGTAATACTCTGAATCTCACGACTGGCACCTACCGCGGCATCATCGCAGGAGGAGTCAGCGAAGCCGGAACTGCCACAGAAAATACTGTCAATATATTCGAAAATGCGATCTTCAATGGTGGAGTCCTGCTGTACGGCGGCCTTTCCGGCGACGGCCAGGACAGCCGTACCGGCAATACTTTAAACCTGAGGACTCCAATCACGGTTCGCGGCCTCGACAATTTTAACCGCTACAATTTCTACCTTCCTCCCGACTTTGCAGCCGGTGACACGATGATTACAGTCACCGAAGGAGGTGCAGACGGTGCCATCCATCTCAGGGGTGCCGAGGTGACGATAGAATTGCAGGAGGCAAATTCTCCTCTGAAACAGGGCGACACGATTGTCCTCATAGACGAACAGGGAGGCTACGGTTTCGACGGAAATCCCGCGAGTACCACTGCATCCACCGAACTGCTGGATTACACTTTCGATCTGTCTGTCGTCGATAATCAGCTGCTGGCAAGCCTGGCTTCAGCTGAGGCAAGTCCGACTACTATCGTACTGTCGGAAGGCTTCGCCGGCGGCATAATCCTGGCCAGTCAGGGAGCGGATGCCATCGCAGGCCCTGCAATGGACAGTGCCATGGCAGCGGCTCACCAGAGTTCCGACGTGACGCCCGGCAACTTTTTCGGTTCGTTTGTCGGGGGAAAAACCCAGCATGACGCCGGATCAGAGATCGACATGATAGGCATATCCGCGTCGGCCGGCGTGGCATTCGGACACAGTTTTACCAACAGCCGCATGACCATGGGGCCCTTTGTAGAGTACGGTGAGGCTGAGTATGACACTCTGCAGGGCAACCAGATCACCGGCGACGGCAGGACCGAGTATCTGGGAGGCGGCTTCCTTCTCCGCGTGGATTATAGAAATACCGGCATGGGCCGCTACTTCGCCGAAGCGTCGGTGCGCGGCGGCAAACTGAAGAATAACTTTTCCGCCGCCCTGTTGGATTCTCAGGAGGTTTCCTATGACTCCTCGGCGGCGTACTACGGCTTCCATCTGGGTTACGGCGGGTCCTGGGATCTCGCGGGTAAAACCGATCTGGACCTTTACGGCAAGTACTTCTGGGCACAGGGAAGAAACAGCGTTACGACGCTGTCTACCGAAAACGATCTTGATTTTGAAAAGATCATTTCGAGCCGGATCCGTGCCGGTGCGCGCGTGTCTTATACGGCAGGTGAGAGCGTCACTCTGCAGTTCGGCGGCGCGTATGATCACGAGCTCGACGGGAGAGTCAAAGCCGTTGTATACACCTATTCCGTCGAGCATCCTGGTCTTTCGGGCGGGACCGGTATCGGCGAAGTTGTCCTGTCGGTCCGGCCCTCCGGAGGCCGTACTTCCATCAACTTCGGAGCTCAGGGTTTGGCCGGCAAGCGCAAAGGAGTTGCGGGAAACCTGTTGGTAAGATTCTGATTGCAGTTTGCGTGCGGAGTGAGCCGATTCGCTCCGCACGCGTTTCTCCTCTCCCTCCAGAACTCTTCACGTACCAGGCGTGCGTCCCCATGATTGTCCGGGTTTTGAATCCGGTACGAGACGTGGTTAAATGATCTGCTATGACAGAAAACGACATTGTAACCATCGTCTCAGAATCAGGGCCGCTCACTGGAGCTGAACTGGTCGAGAAGACCGGGATGGATGTATTCATCCTGTGGCAGGCTTGCAGGAGAATTCCGTCCATCCGGACCAGGAAGGCCGGCAGACGCTATCTTCGCCTTGACAGGAATGTGGACGGCTACGCCCGCCTCTCTCCCTCAATCAGAAGAGAGTTTCTCACCTACACCTTTGTCGGACTCGACACCCAGCAAGAAGCATTGTACAAGAAAACCCAAAAGCTGCAGGATGAGATCAGAGAGATCAGTCAGGCCAAGCGGGAGGTTGCGAGGGAAAGCATCGTCTCAGCCGTGGGCGGCCTGCCTCAGCGTGATGTTATCCTGGAGAAGGCGTGCTTTCTGATCGCCGGGGATGTGGTATACGACATGTCTCACATGGTACCGAGGCCGGAAAAGAGCACGGGCGAAATGGTGAAAGGTTCGGACCTTGACATCGTCATAGTCGTCGAAGACGATCTCGATCCATCGATCACGGATGCGCTGGACCGGACTATTCACAAGAGGAAACACCTGGTCCTGGTGAATGACAGGGAGGAAATCGACTACCTGATCAAAACGATCTCCCGCGTCAAAAAGCAGCTCAAGTTCGATGTTTTTTCTTCGATGGTCGCCTGCAAGATCCTTGAAGAAGCCGAGCTCCTCTACGGCAGCAGACTCGTCTGTGAAGAAATGAAGAACCTGCTTTTGGAGCACGGAATTCCCAGACGCCTGGATGAACTGGAGCGTCAGGCTGCGGCGGAAAGGGAACTGGCGGAGACTCAGTTGCTGAAAATCAATCCCGAGATAGACCGAAGCGAATATCTCAACCTTTTCTATACTCGCGCCGAGGAAGATGAGATCTACTGACGCCTGAGACCTGACGGGTTTTGGAAAGATGATACGAGCGATTTCAATAGTCGTACTTCTACTTGTGGCGATCGCACCTGAATCTGCCGGCGAATCGCTCAAGGACCTTTCCGGTCCGACACCGATTACGATTTCTGCGCAAGCGCTCGACGGCTTTGACCGGGCCGATCGCTCGCGCCGGCAGTTCGGCGAACTGCGATTCAGGGGAGGGATTGTCCTTTCATCATCCCATAAAGCTTTTGGCGGTCTTTCCGGTTTCCGTATTCAGGAGGACGGATCAACCTTCATTGCGTTGTCCGACCGCGGAGTGTGGTTGCGTGGACGCATTGTGTATCAACTGGGCCGGCCCTCAGGCATAACCGATGCAGTCATCGAGCCGGTACTGACGACCGGCGGCCGTCCTGCTTTCAAATGGGATACGGAGTCGATTGCCCAGGATGGGAAGAAGCTGTATGTCGGCGTCGAAGACATCGACAGCATCATGATTTACGAATACAACGCGGACGTGCCACTTTCACGCGCAAGGAAGATGACGATACCTAAGGGACTGATCGCGCTTCCGAAGAACCGCGGCCTCGAGGCGCTGGTTTTTGTTCCAGGGAACCTGCCGCACGGTGGTTCCCTGATCGCTTTCTCGGAGCGCGGCCTCGACAATGCCGGCAATCTGAAGGCGTTTCTGATAGGGGACAGCGTTACCGGAGAGTTCAGTGTAAAGCGCAGCGATGACTACGATATCAGTGATGCCGCCATACTCCGTTCAGGCGAGGTTCTGATACTGGAACGCCGCTTCACCCTGACGGGACTGGCGTCGACGCGTATCCGCCGCATCGGGCTGGAAAGGATCCGCCCCGGGGCGGTTGTGGACGGCCCGGTTATCTTTGAAGCGGACATGCGCTGCCAGATAGACAACATGGAGTGTATCGACGTCCATCGTTCGGCTTCAGGTGAACTCATCGTAACGCTCGTTTCGGATGACAACTACTCGGTCATCCAGCGCACTCTGCTGCTGCAGTTCACACTGGCCGCCACAGATTCCCTGGACAAATGAAATCCCGGGAATCTGCGGCTGAACTCCACTGTCAGACGGACTGGGCCTGGATCTGCTGAGCCTGCTGCTGTTTCCTGATCCGGACATCGACCACTTTGAGTCCCTGACCCTCCGGATAGACGATTACAGGGTTCAAATCCATTTCAACGATTTCCGGCAGATCAACCGCCATCTGCGAGACGGAAATAAGAAGGCGTTGGATCGCTGCGATATCGGCCGGAGGAATTCCTCGGAAGCCCTGGAGCAGGGGAAGCGAACGGATCCCCCTGATCATGCGCGCCGCCCCCTCTTGAGAAAGAGGGGCCATGCGGAACGAAACGTCTTTCATTGCCTCGACGTGAATTCCACCCATGCCGAACATGATAACGGCACCGACG
>Ga0209723_1002243_pt1 | contig 26499 bp, 15 predicted proteins | sample BiotimSIPDNA_2_FD_185750 | JGI IMG/M metagenome (GOLD analysis project Ga0209723, IMG submission 185750) | Anaerobic biogas reactor microbial communites from Washington, USA - Biogas_R2 time_0 SIP DNA (SPAdes) (version 2) | ecosystem: Engineered > Bioreactor > Anaerobic > Unclassified | place...
AGGCTTTGCGTCTAACCTTAACAACGCAATGCCCGCATCCTGCCTCTACTTTATGGATTGTACCGTTCACAATGGATATAATCAGCACCAAGGTTAATAAGGTCACTCTTGTAATAAAACGGGATTATGTCCATGCCCTCATGCAATCAGTCCGTAACACCCTGTTCCGCCGCCCGGCCGTCACCCTGTTGCGGCGCAGCGTCCTCCCCGAACCCATCAGCCCCTGCCTCCCTAGCCTGGTTTGAGGAAATGATTCCCCATTGCCTCGATTACGCCCGTGTGGAACACGAACAGGGGCGGCCGATTGTGGGCATCCTGTGTGAATTCACCCCGCGCGAACTGATCTTCGCCGCCGGCGCCGTCCCGGTATGCCTCTGCGGCGGGTCCGCGGACACGATTCCGGCGGCGGAAGAGGACCTGCCGGTCTTGCTCTGCCCGCTCATCAAGTCCACCTACGGCTATCATGTCCAAAAATCCAATCCCTTCCTGGAAATGGCTTCGCTGATTGTGGCCGAGAACACCTGCGACGGCAAGAAGAAAATGTATGAACTCATGGCGGAGGCGCGCCCCATGCACGTGCTGGAACTGCCCAAGCGGCAGGGCGACGCGTCGGCCGGCGCCTACTGGGAGACGGAGGTCCGCCGCTTGATAACGGTGCTGGAAACCCACTTTGGCGTGTCGATCACCCGTGAACGCCTCCGGGAGTCCGTGCTGCTCATGAACCGGGAGCGCGGGTTGCGGCGTCAACTCGCCGCGTTGATGCGAGGCAAGTGCCCGCCGCTCACCGGACGGCAACTCCTGCGCCTGAAGAGCAGCATCTCCGGCATCCCGGCGGACCTGGAACACTACGAGGCGATAGTGCAGGCGCTGGCGGGAAAAGAGGGGCCGCCGGAACGGGCGGACCGGGTGCGCGTGTTGGTAACCGGCGTGCCGATGGTCCACGGCACGGAGCGTGTCCTGGACATCATCGAGGAAAGCGGCGGCCTCGTGGTGTGCCAGGAGAACTGCACCGGCGTGAAGCCCCTCCTGGAAGACATTGATCCCGACGCGCCCGATCTCGTCGCCGCGCTCGCCCAAAAATACTTCCACCTGCCCTGCTCCATCATGACGCGCAACGACGCCCGCCTGGATACCCTGCGTGAACTGTCCGGGGAATACCGCGCGGAATGCATTATTGACCTGATCTGGCAGGGCTGTTTGACCTACGATGTCGAAGGCACACGCGTGAAGCGTTTCGCCGAGGAGGAACTTGGCATTCCCTATCTGCGCATTCTTACCGACTATTCCCCTTCCGACACGGCGCGCATTGCCGTGCGCGTGCAGGCGATCTTCGAAACCGTCCGTCAGCGATGAAGCAAAAATTGGGAAAGTTCCCGCCACTTAGGATATTCGTTCTTTTCAGTCCAAACCGTATTCACGGTATAAGCGCGTCATCCAGCCCGTTTGTAATGTGCGGCGGAAAACGATCCCATTTTTTCTATGGATTCGTGACCGTTTTTTCACGCGGTTTAGGGTGCGGGCAGGTGGTCTGGCATTCGTGGCAGACAATGCAATCCAGGTCGCGGTTGGGCGGTATGTCCCGGGCGATGCGCGATGAAGGCGCCACCCGCGAAGGGCACGCTGTCTCGCATTTGCCGCAAGAGACGCAGTTCTGGGTGGGCACGCGAATTTTCCACAGGGAGATAAAATTCAGGGGGGCAAGCAGCGCCCCGATGGGGCACAACACCTTGCAGAAGGAACGGCTGCTGACGGCCGCCCCAAGCAGCACCAGCAGCAGCACGGCAATCTTGACCGCCGCCGCCGTGTTAAAGTCGTTAAAGTCAGTCTGAAACAGATTGGGCAGGGTTACCTGGAGCGCGGACGCGGGACATATGCGGCAGAAAGAAAACCACGTCTGTTCCGTGAACAGGAAGGGCAGCAGGAAAACCAGCAACACGAGCACCGGGTACTTGATATAGGCGGTCCAGGCGGGCAGTTCAACCTTGGGTCCGGGCAGGCGGTACAACAGGTCCTGCAGCAGCCCGAAGGGACAGACCCAGCCGCAAAGCAGACGCCCGATCAGCACGCCGAGCAACAGCGTCATGCCCAGCGCCATGAAAGGGAAAAGGTGATAGCCGGAATAATGGATGAATACGCCGACGGGGCATGCGAACCACGCCAGCACACAGGAGTGGCAACTGAGCACCGGATTGCAGAGCCATTTGAATTCGGGACCCCAGGAACTGTGCAGTAAAATCAATGATGCATACTGCACAGCCCTGCGATGTGCCGCTATGGAAAAATGCTTCAGCATGGCTTCCTTTGGTATTGGGAGCGGCCACCATGGCCGCATGACGTTCTCATTTTCAAGTGGGGCAGGAGCGCTTGCCGCGCGGTTCGCTCCGGTCATAGGTCGTATAGAGACGATCCCCCTTTCGCTCCACGCCGCTGAAGGTGGCGTCTATGACCAGGTCCAGGTCCGATATGGGGGTAAACGTGAGCAGGCCGAATTCTTCGCCGCCCCGATCGTAGACTTTGTAGCTGCGCATGCCGCCCGACAACAGCAACACTAGCGCCATTACAAGAAGAAGGGCGGCGGCGATGCGTTCTTTGGCGGTGCGGGTCATCTTACAATAATCGCTCCCGATACTTTTCGGCCAGCTTTCGGTTATTGCCGTGACGGACCGTGATCCGCCGGGCATCCAGGTAATCCAGGATCGCCAGCGCATATTTCCGGGTGGACCCGATGTGATGCTTAAAATCAGCCGAGTCCAGCACGCCGTGTTCTTCCATATAGGCCACGGCGATATCCTGCGCTTGCCGCATGCGATTGTAACACAGGACTACATTTTTATTCAGGCGCACGAGGCGGCCCTCATCATACAAAAATCCCAGCAACCGTTCGACGCGGTCGGGAGCCATGCCCAGCAACCCCGAAACCTCCTCGGGCCGGGGAGATGCAAACCCGCCTTCTTCATAAATCTTCAACAGGGCATCGGCCAGGCGGCGATCATCCCCATCGAGTCCGGTGTCGGCATTCTGGAGCAACACCTTGTCGCCACGCAGCGCTACGCTTCCCCGGCGCTGCAGGTCCTCCAGCATGTGTCGGGCCAGGCCGGGCGGTCCTTCCACGCCTTTGGCCGCCTCGCGGACGGGTATGCTGAGTTTACCCTCGCGCTCTCGCGCCGCCACCAGCCGCGCTTCCAGACGTTCCACACCGGCGGCATACACCTCCGCCGACACAAACCAGCCTCCGGGAATGGCCATGACGGTACCGGATTGTATGAGGCGTGTCAGGCCCACCTCGATTTCATCCGGCAGTTGCAACAGCGCGCGCGCAATCGCGGGGACACTTGACCCCGATGGCTGCTCTGCCAGAAGATGATAGGCAACGCGAGCATCCAGCCGCGCCTCGGGTGTGTCAGGCCCCGCTGGTTTCAATGCGGGATGCCCCTCGATTCTCGCCAGCAGTTCCGGCTTGCGCGGGCGCCGGTCGCCGTCCGTGACGGCAAGAATCTCGCCGCCCGCAATCGTTGCGGCGGGGGAGGGGCGCCGCAGCAGAAAGCGGTCGCCCGGGGCGGCGGCTATGGGATGTGCGGTAACGATGGTGACCAGCCCGGCCCGGTTTCCCTCAAGGCTTTTCTCTTCGAGGAGATAGACAGTGGCCGGAGTTTCCACGGTGCCGGTGTGAAATTTTACCGCCTCGGCATGGCGCAGGGGCGGGTCAATGCCGGGCACGGTCTGCACCTGTGCATGAAATAGCTGTGCCGCCCGCAGGTATCCCGGCAGGCAAAGCACCTGCCCGCGTTCCGCGGGCCGCTTGCCGAAATCGGGAATGTTCAACGCGAGGCATTGCCCGGCTGCGCCACGCGGGGCGTCGCGCAGAAAACACTGGATATTGCGAATCCGCCCCGTCACACCACCGGGCGTTAATTCAACCTGCTCGCCCACCGCGATGCTCCCTGAAACAGGGATGCCAGTGACCACCACGCCGAAGCCCTTCTGGATGAAACTGCGCTCCACCGGCATACGAAAGACACCGCCCGGCCATGAATACGCAACACTGCGGACCAACTGGACCAGGGTATCATAAAAGGGCATCAGGCCTTCTCCGGTTTCCGATGAGACCGGGCAAATCGGCGCGTTCTCGAGGAAGGTGCCTTCAAGGAAGTGACGGATTTCTTCCGTGCGCCGCAGCACAAGTTCGGGGGGAACCAGGTCGGTCTTGGTCAGGGCGACCATGCCCCGGCACACGCCGAGCAGTTTCATGATCTGAAGGTGCTCGACGGTCTGCGGCATGACGCCGTCATCGGCGGCTATAACGAGCACGGTCAGGGCGATGCCCGATACCCCGGCCACCATGTTTTTGATGAAGCGCTCATGGCCGGGCACATCCACGATACCGACGCACAGGCCGTCACCGAGAAAACAGGGCGCGAAACCGAGTTCAATGGTCAGTCCCCGTTCCTGCTCCTCCTTGAGCCGGTCCGTGGCACAGCCCGTGAACAGTTTGACCAGACGGGTCTTGCCGTGGTCCACGTGACCCGCCGTGCAGAGCATCATGATCACTTCGGGGTTTTCGGCGGCCCGCAACAAGCCTGGCGGACGCATACTCATGATTCGGGATGCTCCATGAAGTTCACAGGCCCACCTCCTGCCGGACTTCCTTGTAGAACATCATCGCAGTGCAGCCGCCAAAGGCAATGGCCAGCTGCGCCGCTTCGTCAATCTCCTCCGCCGGGATGCCCAGTTGCACGGCGGACTGCAGATGAATTTTCAGGCAGGGGTGACAATGATGCGCGATGGACAGGGCGATAGCCATAAGTTTCTTATGACGCCCGTCAATCCGGCCGGGCGCGTTGGCGGCTTTCATAAACTCACTGAACAAGGCGAGTGCGTCCTGTTGTGCCGTATCCATGGTATTTTCCTCATTGGCTGCGATCGCTTTGGCCGCAGGTTGCGGATGGTTCTGATTCTGGTCAATACCTTCATGCAAGTCGGGCGGGTGGTCGCAACAGGAAAGCATGTCGAAAGAAACCGGTCCCGTTTCGGTCGTGGATTCCCGCGCGGGCAGGGCCCCGGGATCAATGACAGCGCGCCGGCCGACCAGGCGTTGCAAACGCGCATTGATCACCCGGACGACCATGTCGCTTTCCGGTTCCGGGTTTTCCAGAATGCGCCCGATAATCGCGACCGCTTCGTTACCGCGTCCCTGCAGGTCGTCCACGAAACAAGCGGCGGCCTCCGGCGGCAGGGCAACCAGCAGCCCTCCGGAGGTCTGCGGGTCGTAGAGGATGGCCGCCTGGGCCGGGTCAGCGTCTTCATCCAGTCGAACCCGGGCCATGGCGTATGCCTGGTTGCGGTCCACGCCACCGCCATAAACACCCCGCGCCAGACCTTCCGCGGCGGCGGCAAAAACAGGGGTTCGGGACAAATCTATCTCGGCCAGGACACCGCTTCCTCGCGCCATGGCCACCAGGTGCCCCGCAAGACCGAAGCCCGTGACATCGGTACAAGCATGCGCACCGTGACGGACCATCAACTCGGCCGCCTCCCGGTTCAACGCCGCCATCCAGCGGCCGGCCTCGGCCAGCGTCTCCTCGTCCACCAGGCCCAATTGCGCGGCAAAGGCGATGACACCCGTGCCAAGCGGCTTGGTCAGTACCAGCAGGTCGCCCGGTTGCGCACGATCACGAAGAACGGCTTTGCTTCCGCCCGAAAGAAGATCCGGTGTTGTTTCAATCAGCCCCGTGACGGCAAAGCCGAACTTGATTTCCTCGTCGTTGATGCTGTGCCCGCCGATAAGCGCGCAGTCGGCCTCGTTCAATTTGTCCATGCCACCCCGCAGGATCGCTTCAAGGATGGTGTCATCTAGTATCTCGATTGGGAAACCGACGATGGAAAGCGCCGTGACGGGCCGTCCGCCCATGGCATAGACGTCGCTGACGGAATTGGCCGCGGCGATCTGGCCGAAGAGATAGGGATCGTCCACGCAGGGAGTAAAAACATCCACGGTCTGTACCAGCGCATGGGACGAATCCAGGCGATAAATGCCGGCATCATCACCCGCCGCCGTACCCACCAGAACATTGGGGTCGGTCACGGGTGGCAACTTGCTCAGTACCCGGAGCAGATCGGCCTGCCCAATTTTCGAGGCACAGCCCGCCTTCCGCACATGCCGCGTCAAGGCGGCCTCTTTCGACCGGGCGGGCGGACGTTCTCCCGCGCAGGGGCACACGTTCTCTTCCAAGAAAGTCGGGCAGGGGCAGGGATGCCTGGGGTTGCAGACGCAATGCCCCAGTTTGCGTGATCGCGCCATCACGGCGCGCCGCCGCTCAAGGTCTATCGCCATGGATGCCTTCCGACTCCTGTCTCGTGCGGATACTGCGCGATAGTTCCGGGCCGGACAGGCAAACTATCCACACACGGATTAGGGATGAAACTACTGCGGGCCCGTGTACTTAAATCAGTAATATAAAAGACGACACCTATTATATCGTTATCCGGCATTCATGTGCCATTCCGGGGACTTCCCTGTTTTTCCGTCCCGACTCCTGTATTGAATTCAAGGAACATCACGGTCAGGTTGATTCTTACAAGCGGCATAGGAAACAACCGGCATCCTGACGGCCGTCATATCTTCTGCGGAGAGATTTCGTGGAGATGCCGTTCGGTTTCGATGTGGAACAGGTGGATATTCTGGGCGGCGAGAAGCGAAGCCGCCTGATCGTAGCCGGTGCCCGCGTCAATCAGAAAGACGGAAACATTGAAGCCGGACTGCTTCATCATGCCCAGGGTAAGCGCCAGCCGGTCCGTCACCTGGCCGGTGACGGGCAGCAGGGTCGCATCCCTCGGCAGTGTTATAAATCCGGCCATAATCAAGGCGGACAGATCGAGCCCGTGTCCGGGCAGCACGCGCGCCAGGTTTTCAATAATCTTCTGTGCCTGTTCCGTGCCGCGGCAAGTGGTCACGGTCAGGGGGCTGATACGGGTGGATTCTTCCTCTTCCTGAAGCATTTCATCCATTACAAAGCGATTTTGGGCGCTCACGCTTGCCGCTTCGTACCGGGCGACTTCAGCGGCGTCCCGCGCGTTGGTGAGCAAGCCGACCTGCTCTCCCGACATTTGGAGCAGGTAGGCGATGGACGCGGCGGTGGTGACGGCCAGTTCCATGCGGGATTCCCGCTTTTCCGGCACATAACTGTCTTCGTGCAGGTCAAGAATCAGGGTTCCCCCGGAAATGCTGGTGGGTTCGAAGGTTTTTACATGCAGTTCCCCGGTGCGCGCCGTGGCCTTCCAGTGAATGGTGTTCATGGGGTCGCCGGGTACATATTCCCGGATGTTGTTGATGCGGGTCGGGTCGGCATAAATGCGGTTGGTGATGCGCACGGGCCCCTGGGGCCGGCGCGCCGCCACATTAAAGGTCTCGATATAGGCGATCGTGGGCAGCACCGAGACATAATCCCTGGTCTCCCCGGTGCGGAAACGTTTGTGCAGGCCGAAGAGGTCGCCGGACTCGTACAGCACGGGCCCAATGCGGTGATAGCCCCGCCTGGGGCAGGTCAGCTTGTACTGAAGGGTGACGGACCGACCGGGCATCAGGATAGCGAGGCGCTTATTGGGCCCCTTGCGCGGGAAATCCGCAGGGTGGTCGTCTTCGATGAATATCCACGGTATCGGCCATCCGCGCCGGTTGGTCACGCGGACGGTCACGCCGACATCCTCCCCCTGCCACACCTGTTCCCGGTCGGCGGCCCGTTCGCATTCCAAGCCTGCCAGCCAGGCCGAGGAACTGACATAGGCGGTGATCACCAGCAACAGAAAGGCGTAGACGCCGAAAGCCATATAGGGGCTTTGGATAAGAAATGCCACGGCGACCGCCGCCGCCGCGGCCCCCAGCACCGTCAGGCTGCGCTTCCACGCGCGCTGCGCCTCGTCGCCGCGCTCCGCCTTATGGGGCGATTCACTCCTCATCGAGAAGGGTCTCGCATGCGAATACCTCTTCAAAAGCCCGAACATACCGTTCCATGACGTCCTCCAAGGGGGGGCAGGGACTCACCAGCCGGGCCAGGCTGGTCACCGGCTTGTCCTTGATCCCGCAGGGGATGATCACGCGCCAATGCGCCTCATCAGGGCTGACGTTTAACGCAAGGCCGTGACCGGTAATCCACTGGCGCACGCTCACGCCCACGGCGGCGACTTTCGCGCCGCCCACCCACACACCAGTATAGCCTTCCAGCCGTTCCCCGGCCAACCCATAGCCCCGCAGCAACCGCAGGACGGTTTCCTCCAGGGCGCGCAGATACCAGTCCACCGACGGACGCCAGGCGTTCAGGTTCAGGATGGGGTAGGCCACCATCTGGCCGGGTCCATGATAGGTGACATCGCCGCCACGATCCGACTGAAGCACTTCAATGCCGAGCCTTGCCAGCGCATCCGCGTCTGCCAGGATGTGTTCCGGGCGGGCGCGGCGCCCCAGGGTAATGGTCGGAGTGTGTTCAAGCAGGAACACCGTATTCGGCCCCTCTCCTGCGGCAAGGGCGTCCCGGGCGGTTTGCTGGCGTTCCAGCATGAGCCTGTATTCAACGGGAGAGTTCCGTTTTATGAAATGGACCTTGTGCATGGTTCTATGGACTTTATGGACCCTATGGACGATATGGACGGAGTTCTTGTATCTATGTGGTGCCGGTACTTTCCCACTGCCGCAATCCGAAGCGGGACAGGTAGATGGGTAGGACCTGGAAGGCGGGATTCAGGGACGGCACGGCCTGAATGAAGGCGCGCTTCTGCTCGCTCTCCGGGCCGCAGAGGATGGTAACGGAACCGCCTTCACCGCCGGCGCCGTTTACTTTCCAGCCGATGGCGCCATGCTCTCGGGCCAGGGCGAACACAGCCTCGGCCTCCGGGGAAACCAGGGCGGGATGCAAGGCGCGCTGGCCGTCGGTGTTTTCAATCATGGCCTTCCCGAAGTCGGCGAAGTTGCCCCGGTACAGGGCGTCCTTGCCTTTTCGCGCGGCACAGCGCAGGGGTTCCAGGGCGGACTTGTCGGCGTTCTGTTGTTCAAAGTTATGAATGACCCGTCCGTGCACTTCGCTGGACGAATGGGAACGGCCGAGATATACGAGCACCAGGCGCCGTTCCAGTTCCCACCAGATACGGTTCGACACCCAGATCTGCGACACGGACGCGTGCGGGTATTCGTACATGTCGATGTAGCAAATGCCGCCGTAGGCCGAACACAGCTGGTCCTGGATGCCGCATTGCAGCCCCAGTTTTTCGGTTTCAACGCGCTGCGCCAGCGCGGCAATCTCGTGGGGCGTCATGCGCCCGGGGGTCAGCAGGTCCAGCGCGCCCAGGAGGGCCACGCTGATGGCGGCCGAGGTGCCGGTCGAACCGCCGGGCGGCGCGTTGGAATAGAGGTTCACCTCCAGATCCATGTCCTCGGGCACCTCCATGACATCGAGGCACGCTTCGAGCAGGGGGTGTTTTTCATATTCAATGGGCAGGGGCACCGCGTAGCGCTCGCCGAAGTTTTCGGCGTGAATGACGAGTTCCCGCGCCTTGCCCGGGGCAATCTTTTTAACAAAGAGCTGGGCCTCCGCGTATGGGTAGACCCCGATATTCAGCACGGTGCCACGTTCGGCGAACCAGGTGTCGGTCCATCCGCCCAGATCACAAATGCGGATGGGCGCCGTGGCGTTGATAATACGGAATGGCGGTGTTGACATGGACATATGCTCCTGGATTCGGACCCGGGCCGGGCGCAACGACTGCGACACATTCACTTCCATGGTTGCGCGGCCCGCCCCGCGGGAAGCGCCGCCCTTGCCAGCGCGAGAATTTGTCGGGGTGTGACCACGGAAAAGGCCATACACAGCGCCGCGAAAAGCGCGGGCGACAGCAGGCGCCAGCCCAGGTTTTCACTACCATAATACACGGGCGCAGCGGATAGCAAGAGCAGCACGACCGGCTTTATACAATGCCAAGCGCTCACGGGAATGCCCGCGCGGTGGGTGAACACGGCAAGCAGCATGAAGCTGAGTCCGGAAGCGGCCACGGCCGCCCAGGCGGCGCCCGCCATGCCAAAGCGGGGAATCAGGGCAATGTCGGCGAGAAGGGTAACCGCCATGGCCGTCATATTGACGAGCGGAACGGGGATATTGCGCCCCAGGGCGATCAGCATCTGGGCCATGAGCCCGGACTGCAGTGCGAGACTCGCCGCGGCGAGCAACAGCCCCAGAACGGACGCCCCGGCCAGGTACTCCGCATTGAAGAGCAGCAGGATAAGCGGTTTTTGAACGGCGGCCAGCAAAAGCACCGCACCGTAGCCCACGAAAGCGGATATGCCCACGGCATGATGCAGGACGCGGGCGGCGCCGGCATAATCTTTCGCGCCCACCAGCTGCGATATGTGCGGGAGGTAAGGTACGAGCAGCGCGTTCATCACGCGGTTTACGATAACAGGAAGCCGCTTGATCATTTCATACACGGCGGCGTGCGTGACGCCGGCCAGCGCCGAAACCAGCACCGTGTCAAAACGCTGGTTGAAAAAATTCATGACCTGGTTGACATACAGAGGGAAGCTGAAGCGCACGCTCTCCCCATAGGCCGCCCGGTCGAACCGGGGCCTGCCGTTGCCGCCCAGCCCAGCCCACAACAGGACCAGCGCTATTCCATAGGACGCGGCCATGGCCAGGGTCAGCGTCATCACACCGCCGCCCGCGCGCCACACGAAAGCATAGACCAGCGCCACCTGGGCGAGAGACGCCAGGGCGATGCCGCCCGCGCGGAACGCGTAGCGATCCAGCCCGGCGAGCATGGCCAGTATCATGTCGCGCAGGCCCCCGATGATGAACAGCAGCGGCAGCAAATGGAGACAGGCATGCACCCCCAGCCACGCGGGATCCTGTGTAATGCGTTCAGGGGTGCGCAGGCACAGCTGCAGTACCAATGTGAGCACGCCGACCGCCAGCAACAGCGCCAGCTGCCCGGCCAGCGCGCCGCCGATGAGGCGTTTGCGCCGCGAGGCATCCGCCTCCGCCACCAGTTTCGGCATGGACGCGGTCAGTCCCATACCCGTCGCGTAGATAATGAAGTCCGACGTCACCAGCAGCAGGGCGAATACCCCCACCGCCTCACGGTCGAGGGCGTTGGTGAAGAGCTTGCTTGTGACGAGCAGGGCGGCCATGGAAATGCAGACGCTCAAGGCGGACAGCAGCCCGCCCCGCACAAGGGTTTTCAATCCGCCTGCAGGCGGGCCCGCCGGGGCTGTTGCCGCTGCTGTCATGGGTCACTCCGTTGTCTGAACGCCGGCCGCCTCGTTCACTCCCGTGCCGGGGCCACTTTGTTGAAATCCACCTCGCCCAGGTCGATGGCGTCTCCCCAGGGGCCGTCTTCCTGGCTGAAAAAGCCGAAACTCATGCGATACGGGATGGGCGGCACTTCGAGCGGAAACCGCAGCATGACATAGTCCTTCTCCGGCCACGATCTTGGCGAAGGCGTTGGTTCGAATCTCCAACGGAATTCGCCCGGCTTGCCGTTTTTTGAATTAAACCAGGTTGCCATATTTTCCGTGTCGACAATACCGCGAAAGAGCATGCGGTAATTGATGGTTATCGGCTCGCGGACATAGAGGACGAGATTGATGCCGAAGAGTCCCTCTCGGATCGGTTGTACGGCGAATCCCCGAAAGTCAATATTACCGTTCATGCGTGTGGCTTTGCCCGTTTTACTGAACACGGCGGCCATCCGGCTGACCAAAGCGTTTCGCATTTCCGGCGTCATCCGCTGAAACACGGCGGAATAGCGCACCCGGTACAGTTCTTCGAGATTCAGTTTCCACAGGTCATTCTCGGACTCCGGCCGAGGGATCGGTCTGCCACCCTTGCGCGCGAGCAAGCCGCAATACCGCTCGCGCACCATGCCGAAACGGGGTTCGAAAAACCGGTCTATCACTTCGAAGCCTTTCCCCTCCAGCGTACGCAGCCAGGCCTGTTCCTTTTCCGGGGTGATGTCCTCGGTCGTGTAGGCGACATAATCCACCAGTTCTATCACGGGCAGGATGCTGTCAATGTCTTTCCCCCACCCGTAATGCCGGAGGTTGCGGTAGGGCTTCAGTTCCGGCGGAATATCCTTGCGCCGGAAGGGATTCCTGCCGTTCCCATCCAACCAGAAATGCTCCTCGTCCAGGATCATGCCACGTATGTTCAGGCGGGCGTAATTGCCTTCAATGCCATAAAAGGGACGCTCCTGTTCCGCCTTGAGCATGGTGAAAAAAAGCCGGTCCTTGGCATTTTCCTTTACGGGCGCCTGCATGCATCCATAGGCGCTCGAAGCGTGCAGCACGGACTTATAGAAATACAGCCCGGGATCGTCATACACTCGCTGGTATTTCGTGTCCAGGATGATCGGCACTTTCGCCTCCGCCAGAGGCCCGTAGGCATGGACGGTCAGGTTGCCGTACTGGAACAGCAATACGGCCAGATACAGGATCATCGCCCCCAGGCGCAACCGTTTACCGGGCAGTGCGAGCACGGGCAGCGCGGACAGGATCGCCAGCGCGGGCAACGCCTGCATGGCGTAGCGGGGCGCCGCGAAACTCAACGCGATAGTCAGCACGGCGTAGGAACCCAGCAGCCAGCAAAGCAACACCCACGCGGGGAATCTCCCGCGGAAACGGGAACACGCGAGTACGACGATCATGCCCGCCAGGCCCAGGAAGAACATGGGCAGAAATACGGCATTATTGATGACGAACACGGGATAGCGGATCCAGCCCACTTTACGTTGCAGCAGCAGGCGCCACCCGCCGGCATCGGGGGCCACGACGGCGGGCGCCGCGGTGTCCGGCTGTTTCCCCGCCTCGGTGGCCGGCGCTTCATCGGTCTCCCCTTTGGGGGCGGCATCAACGGTTCTTTCCTCCTCCGGGCTTTTGTCCTCTTTCTTTGGGGGCGCGGGGAGGGCCGTCGCGTCCGTTTCGGCCTTGTCGTAGGTCAGAAACGAAATGGGCGCGCCCGCGCCTCCCTGGTGCGGTTTCATCCAGTGTTTGTAGAACTGCCCGCCGTGGGCGATATACCAGGGACTGCACACGGCCAGGGTGATCATGACGATCAGCAGCCCGTTCAGCGCAAGCCGGGCGAGTCCCGCCTGGTTGAACCGCCACGCGCCGTCGCGTCGCTCGAAAAGCAAGTATACGGCGGCGCACAGCGCGACAAAGCCGGGCACCAGGTAGTAAAGCACCGCCGTGGTGCGCGTAAGAAGGGCCAACCCGTTCATCAAGCCGAAAAGGGCCGACCACCGGACGCTGGAAAATCTAGCGCTTTTCAGAAGGGCATACATGGTCCAGACGACCAGCGCCATGGACAGGAAATCGGTCATGAAGTAACGTGAGGAAGCGTAGACCATGGGTGTCAAGCTGAATACGAGGGCCGCGAAAAACGCCTCCCCGGAGGCAAGGAACAACCGGGCGAGCAGGTAAACGCCCACGATGGCGGCGAGGAACGCGAGGGTGTTGGCGAAGGCCATGCGATCCACGCCATACCCGAGAACGCGGGCGAGCACCGCCCCGGCGATGTGCAGCAGCGGCGGATGCACCGGATTGCCCACGTCCGCCTTGATGCGTCCAAGCGCGTCCAGGCGCGCGCCGAGTCCGCGCGGCCCCACACTCGGGAACAGGGCGTTGTAATAGTCCCGCGCCATGATCATGTGGGTTTCTTCGTCGGTGGTCACCGCGTGGTTGTCGGCCGACAACCACCAGATATTGGCGCAGAGATGAAAACACATCAACAGCACGAGCCATCCCTGGGGGGTCATAAAAAAGCCGCGCACGCGGGCCGGAATGTTTTCAAAGACAGGCATCATGTCCTCTATATTCTTGTACATGTTTCAGGGGACGTATCGCGGCCATTATACGCGCGGTTACAAAGACGTTCAACCGCCGGGGGGCGCGCCAGGGGCCTGTTCCGCGCTTCGGCGGATGCCGGGCAAATCCACGCCTCCGAGATTGATGATATTGCCCAGTATGGAACCACCGGGCCCGTACAGGGCGATGCTGAGCTGGGTGGGCACGGGATGCAGGCCAACCAGCATACGGACGATGACCGGTTCGTTTTCCGGCCACAGACGCGTCGAAGGCATGGGTTCTCCCGCAAGTTGATACTCGTAATGGTTTCCAGTGTGGTCATTGAAATACAGCGCCATCACCTCCGGCGAAACGCGGCCCTGCAGAAGCAACCGGTAATCCCGGGGCATGGCCTGGCGGTTATACAGAAAAAGTGTAATACGGTACACATCGTCCGCTTCATGTTCGACGCGGGCGTTGTAAAAGTCCACGTGGTCCTTGAGGGGAACGGAAGCCCCCTCCTGCTCCAGCCGGGACCGCAGTTCCGTTACAATCATTTCCCGCATTTCCGGCGTGAGTCGTGAGAAGGCGGCGCTGTGACGCAATTTATACAGGCTCTCCAGGTCCAGCGCTTTGATTTCAGATATAGTGCGCGCCTCAGGCAGGGATTCCCGGGGCGCGTGCGCCAGCAGGCCGAAATACCGGGCGGGCACCAGGCCGGAACGGGGCTCCTGAAAGCGCTCCACCAGCGTGAAACCCTCCGCCGCCAGCGCCTCCAGCCATGTCTTTTCCTTTTCTTCCGTGATGCCCTCGGTGGTATAGGCCACATAGTCGGTCATGCCGAGTATGGGCTGGACGTCCTCGAATTTTTTGCCCCACCCGGAGTTTTTCAGGTTGCGGTAAGGTGTCAACTCGGGCGGCAGGTCCCGCCTCCGGAAGGGATTCGGCCCGGCGTTATCCAGCCAGAAATGTTCCTGATCGAGAAGCATGCCCCGAATATTCAAGCGCACGTAATTCGCCTCAATGCCGCAATAGGGTTGCTTCTGCTCTTCACGAAGCATGGCAAAAAACAGGCGGTCCTTGAAGTTTTCCTTCGTGGGCGCCTGCAAACGGGCGTAGGAAAAGGACCCGTGCAGCACGGACTTGTAGAAATAAAGGCCTGGATCCGCATAGGCCTTTTGAAACTCCCGGTCCGGATAGACGACGATTTTCGCCTCCGGCGCGGCGGCATAGGCATGCACCGTGAGATTGCCATACTGGAACAGGAGTACGGCGGCATACAGGCACTGAAGGGCCCGGCGCAACAGGCCCCGAGGCAGGGCCAGCACCGGCAGCGCGGAAATCACGGCAAGGGCAGGAAGCGCCTGCAGGGCATAACGCGGCGCGGCGTAGCTGAGCAGGAGCGTCAGGAGCACGTAGCTACCCAGCACCCAGCACAGCAGCAGCCAGGGCAATGCGCGTTTCCGGAACCGGCCGCAGGCCGCGCACAACGGAACGCCTAAAAGGAACAGGCAAAACATGGGCAGAAACACGGCGTTATTGATGACAAATACGGGGTAGCGCACCCAGGGTATCCGCCGCAGCAGCGCCAGGCGCTTTTTGCCCCGGGCGGGCGCTTCCGCCTGCGCCTTTTCTTCACCCTTTGAACTGGCCTCTTCCGGCACCTGGACGGCCGCTTCCTTCCCGGCTTCCCGTTCCGCTTCGGGTTCGGACCGCGTTATAGCAAGGGCGGCGCTCTTGCCGCTTACGGAGGGATCCATCCAATAGGCGTAAAACTGCCGGCCGTGCACCAGGTACCACGGGCCGCAGACAACGGCGGACAGGATAACAACAATGATCGCATTGGCCAGCAGGCCGGCGGCGGCGTCGAGACTGAAACGGCGATTTTCCCCATGCCGGAAGACCAGGTAAAGCCCGCCGGCAAACACGACAAGGGCGGGTACAAAATAATACAGCACCGCGGTAGTCCGCGCCAGCAAGGCGAACCCATTGAGCACGGCGAAGGCGGCCGACCACCCAAGCCGGGTGAAGCCCTTGCAACGAGCCAGCGCGTACATGACCCAGACGACGAGCGCCATGGACAGGAAGTCCGTCATGAAATAACGGGAGGCGGCATAGACCATGGGCGTGAAACTGAACACGAAGGCGGCAAAAAGCGCTTCACGCGCCTCCAGGAAAAACCGCGCAAGCCGGTACACGCCCAGCACGGCCGCCAAAAACGCCAGGGTATTGGCAAAGGCGAACACATCCACGCTATATCCCACAATCCGCGCCAGCAAGGCGCCCAAGACATGAAGCAGGGGCGGATGCATGGGGTTGCCCACATCCGGCCGAATGGCGGCCACTGCCTTGACACGGGCTGCCAGGCCCCTGTCGCCCACGCGCGGGAAAAGGGCGTTGTAATACTCCCGCGCCATGATCATATGCGTTTCCTCGTCCGTACTGACCGCGTGATTGTCCGTCTTCAGCCACCAGACATTGGCGGCAAGATGGAAACAAAGCAACAGAAACAGCCATGCGCGGGGCGAGGCGAAACAGGAATGTATTCGTTTAAAAAACATGCGAAACGTGTACCTGTGTTGCGATCTGCGAAGAGTTCTGAGAACAGACTATAGCGTGCGTTTATTATAACAAAGGTGGGAGACGAAAACCGGATTCTTGAGATCAGACCGATCAGACCGATCAGACCGATCACGCGCATTCAGAACCCGCACTTCTCCATAACGTAGTCCCGGCTGCCGTCGTTTGCCCAGGCGTCCAGCTGATTGAGATCTTTGAGTTGCTGGCCCCGGAAACGGGACACGGCAAGATAGCCGCAGCGCAGTTCGGGCAGGGCGGTCATGTCGCTCCAGAGTTTTTCCACCTGGGCCACGGGATAGATGTCCTCCTGGCCGTGACCCCAGCGCCGTTTGACTTCCTTGATGGTGACATAGGTCGGCATGCGCCGGGCCATGTGGCGCACGGCCTCCGCAATATGCGCCTCCGGCCCCTTGAGATCAGCCCGTGTCAATCCAAACTGTTCCAGCAGGGGATCGATCTGTATCCAGGTGGTCATGGAATTGTAGTAGCGCAGGCGCAGTTCATCCTCTTCGCGCGGCTGGGCCAGGCCTTCGAGCAGGCGCGGCCGGCCATTCACGCGGGCCAGCCCGCCGCCCCGGTCATAGATGCGTCGGGGCGTCACTTCAAACGTGAGCGCGTTGCCGGCTTCGAGATGGGCGCCCAGCGCGTCGGGGTCAAGGTCCGCGCCGAGGGTGTCGATATTGTGCAGCATGATCGTCTCCACCTGCGGGTGGGCTTCGAGCAGGGCGGCAAGCACGCCGTTTCGCAGCAGGTTGGGAGCCTCGTACCAGTGCCCCGGCGGGTTGAAACGCTGAACGGGCACGTTGTCCGTGTAGTCGGCGCCTTCGCCGTTGGCGCGGGCCCAGTCCATGAGCGCGCCGCGCACGGCCTCACGCACCTTCTGCTTCTGCACATCGAGGGTTTCCTGGGGCATTTCCTCCCAGAGGAACACCAGGTCGCGGACCATGGGCACAAAGCGCTGGCTGATGGATCTTCCCGGGGACAGGTAGAGCGGCCCGTCATACCCGTAGTTATGGTTCAGGGCGAGATGCTTTTCGATGGGCCCGTGGGTGAGGAAACTGGTGGAAATGAGATGGGGCGGGACGGCGCTGTACATTCGCGCGGTTCGGGCGGTTTTTGCCAGGTGCAGTTCCAGGAAGGACCGGTGTTTCCCGGCCATAAACACAAAGGGATTGACCGCTTTGATCACGCCCGCGCCGGTGGTCCAGCGGCTGCCGACCCCGGCGGCGAGGGACAACACGGCCACGCGCCCGGCGTGCAGCGCATCTTCGCCGGCGGCCCGGCGCGCCGGATTATCTTCAAGGGTCATGACATCTTCATCCAGCACGTCCACGATGTCCGTATCGGCGGGCATCCGGTTCCGCGCCAGGCCGATGCGCCCGAGCCGGAGATCCTCGCGCAGCTGCTCATGCTGAATCGGGTCGAAACCGTTCCCGGCCTTGATGGCATCCGAAGTCCGGTCCCACTCCGTGCGTTCGCTGCCCGCGACCGGGTTGTCGACCCGGAACAGGTTGCCCACGAGAACGCGCAGCAGCGCGTCCCGGTGTTCGGATCCGGCGCAGCGCGCGGCCGCCCAGTCCAGTTCCACGCGGCGCAGGTAGGACGCCCGGGCGGGCTGCTGCCGGGCGAGTTCCGGCACCTGCAAGACATAATAGGGCTCCGGCATCAGAGCCTCTTCCCCCGCGCGCAGGACAGCCTGTGTGCCCCGCTGATTGATGTTAAAATCGTAGACCACCGGGTCCATGGCAAAGGGCAAGGCATCCTCCAGTTCGCGCTTCACGCCACCCATGATCTCCAGGATATCGTCTCGGAAGGCGTCGCGCCGCGATGGGTTCACCATCATGCACATGCCGCCGCCGGACATGCCGCCCAGCATGAGGAAGCCGTAAAAATCATTGCCCAATTGTTCCGAGGCTCGGCGTATGATGGATTCGGTGAAATGATTCGTGACCCAGGGAATGATGGTCTTGAGGGGGCCGTTCCAGTTGCGGGTGGTACAATCGCCGAGGGCCGGGATGTCGCCCCGTTTCAGCGCGTCGAGAATGCCGTCAAAGATGCCGCGCATGCTCCCGCGCGCGGCCCATTCCGGCTGGGCGCGCAACAGGTATTTTTCCGTCACCATTTCCAGAATGGGCCCCACGTTCTGGGCCATGCCGCCGTGGATCAGGACGAGCGAATTGGCCAGCCGCTCCCCGATTTCCGGGTGCAGGTCGCCGTCGCCGAGAATGCGGTGCTGCGGCAGGAGCCGCCCCTTGCTGATACCGGCCTCCGGGTCCCCTTCCCCCGCGGCGGCGCCCTCGATGACCTTGATGCCGGGCCAGATGCCGCCGGAGTCCTGCCAGCCGCCGCCGGAACCGCCCAGCCATTCGCCGAGAATCGCCCGGGAGGCCGCCAGCCTGCGCTCCCCTTCCGTGAGCCCCCCTTCGAGCGCAGCCGTCTGTCCGGTGGCGCGCATAAGCGCGCTGATAATGCAGGCGAGCAGATTGGTGGACACGGCGAGCCGCGAGCCCTTGGGAATGTCGTTGACCCGGGTGACCAGTTCCAGGCCCATGCCCGGGCGGATGACGCGGGCCAGGATATCGGGCAGGGAATGTTCGGTGCCTTCGAAGGACGGGGGAATGAAACCGGAGGCGATGACGCCCGCTTTGAGCAGGCTGAGATAATCATTGCCGAAATTAAAGAGCTCCCGCAGATCCCCGATATCCTTGGTCGCACCGAGATCCACGCTGGTCAGCCGCAGCAGCGGCTCGGGAATCACGCGGACATAGGCCTCGACGGGCGGGTGCGTCGCGGCATCGCGGCCGTAAACACCCAGGTCCACGCTGATGTTGAGCACACGCGCGCCTTCGGGGTAATCCATGCCCAGGAAGAAGATATCGGACCAGCCGCTGTGGCTGAGGTCCAGGCGTACGGGCGTCTGCTCCTGGAGGACGGGATAGAGAACGGCTCCGTCCGCGCGGTGGAGCAGCGCCGCGCGCATCCGCAGCGGGTGCTCGGCGGCATGGCCGACACGGAACATCCACTGGTTGCCCCGGCTGGCGCGCACACTGCGGCGCACCTGGTCGCTGAGCGTCTGAAAGGACAACAGGTGGTAGGCCTCGGACAGCGCGCTGAACAACGATCCCGTGGGCCCGTCCTGGGCGGCCGCCTTGCGGAAGCAGGCGATGGCCTCTTCAAAGCGGCGTTCGAGCAGGTCGGTAAACCCGGCATAGGGCACGGGGCCCGTGGCGGGGAAAGCCGGATGGTCGCTGGTATGGAAACGATGAATCGCATAGAGGAACAGCGTGGCGCGGACCCGGTCATAAAGGTTGGCGGCCGCGCCGCGGAAATCCTCGAGTTCCTCCTCAGCCGCCAGCAGTTCACGGGGGCCCAGGGCGGCGCACAAGTCGCGGAAGGAACGGTCCCGGAGTTCCGGGCGGGCACTGGTTATGGTTTCGATAAAGGGGTTCACTGGCCGCACCCCGCCGCGCCTTTCCCGGCGCGCAGGACGTCGGCAAGCAGGGCGGCTATCCCGATGAGCATGTCATCACGGTCCCGCCCCGCCATGCCCAGTGCGATCTGGGCGAGCAGGAGCCCGTGCCGAGCGCCGATATCATAGCGTTCCCCGCGCAGCTCGGCGGCAAGGTACCGTTCGCGCCGGGATAATTCCTGAAGCGCCGGGGTAAGCTGCACGGCGGCGCCGCCCGCGCGGGCGCATTCCGCCTCGATCAACGGAAACAGCGTGGGCGGCAGCACATGCATGCCGAAGAAACAGAGGTAATGGCCCGCGCGCAGACCCGGCGTCTGCAGTTCCGACTCCGCCAGGCTGACCGACGGCTTTTCAATGATCTTTTCGATGGCATAGACGCCCGGCAGGCCCGACACGCCCTTGCCGGCCACGGTGCCGTAACTGCCCACCAGGTGCTCCCGCGTGGGATTGACGGCCGCCACGGCGCAGTGTTCGCGCGCAGCCAGTTCCAGCAGTTGCTGGGCGCAGCGCCGCCCCGGTTCATGGGACAGGTAGAGATGATCCCCGAGGAGCAGCAGGAAGGGGGCGTCACCTACAAACTCGCGGGCGCAGCCCACCGCATGCCCGTAGCCCAAAGGCTCTTCCTGCACGGTGAAGACCAGCCGCCGCAGGATCGATTCGAGGCGGCGCGCCTGTTCCTCAGCCCAGTCCTCTCCCGCGCAGCCTTCCAGCAGATTGTCGCGCAGGCGTGATAGTTGGTCCCGGTACCGGCCCTCATCCCCCGGCGCGCAGACGATGCACACCTCTTCGATGCCGCTTTCCAGCGCCTCTTCAATGATAATCTGGATGACCGGCTTGACCAACCCGTCCCGGTCGTTCATGGGCAACATGCTTTTCTGCACCGTATCCGCGACAGGGAACAGGCGCACCCCCCTGCCCGCGGCGGTAATCACGGCTTTTTTAGGTTCCACGGGAGATCTCCTAATGGTTAGGGAAAGTGTAGCAAGGGCGAGGAGAAGGTTACAAGGGAGAGGGAGAAAGGGGCAGAAGAAAGGACGAAAAGAACATAAAGGACCAAAAGGACACAAAGGACAACCGGGCTTGAAACCAGACGACCACACGGAGCACACGCACACCGTACACGCCCCCCCGGGGCCACACGCTTTCCCCCGCCGCACCGCCCAGCGCCTTCCCCTGGGCCACACCCCGCGCTCCCCCGCCGCACACCGCGCCACCCGCCGCACCGCCCACGCCACACGTGCCTCCCCCCGCACCGCGCTGGCCTATGGCCAATTCCTGTCCCTTGGGTCCTTCCTGTCCTTTATGTCCTTTCCGTCCTTTTCTCTTTTCCCCTCCCTTCGCTGGCGCTCCCGCTCTTCCAATCGCGCCCGGGTCATACGTTCCCGCAGGCCCCCAACTTCCACAAAATCTTTTCGAAGCCGTTTCATCTGCTGTGCCAACAAATAGCGCGTCACCCTGACAAGCCCCATGATGACATTGACACAGACGGCCGGGTCTTCATGCTCAATGCCCTTGCGGAAGGTCTCATAATCCGCCTGTGGAATGCGGTTGAGTTCGCGCATCCGTTTCCTGCCCGGGTCTTCTTCGCTCCATTCCGCGATGTCGTTGATGCGGCAATAATCCTCGTAGTCCTCCAGCAGTTCACCCAGGCTGGACCAGGCAACACTCGTCAGAAACAATTCCGTTTGCTTGGACGTTACCGAAGCCAGGCTACCCTCGACGATGTTCTGTTTGCCCGAACGGGCCGCTTGTATCATCTGGTCCCGGGTTCGATCCTTGCGGTTGAGAAATCGATCGCAGAAATAGACGGTGGCGTCGTAGATGATCTTGGCCTTCTGGTAGGAAATAAGGTCCTTGTAACCGCCATGAGGCGGGACAAAGTCCTCGGGCATGGATACACCCTTTCAACGTGGTAGAAGATTAAAGGACCAAAAGGACATAAGGGACATAAAGGACACAAAGGACCTGTAGTCGCAATACAATCCATGGATTATCGTAGCATATCAGTGAAGGAGATGCCAACCAAGTCTCGGCGTGGTGCGTGGGGGGCGCGGCCGTGTGTGTCCTTTGGGTCCTTCCCGTCCCTTGTGTCCTTTGTGTCCTTTCCGCCCCCCAACAGCAAAGCCGCCGGCTCCGAGGAGCCGGCGGCTGTCCGTTTGTTTCAGGGGGCGTTACGCCCGTCGTTTATTTGCGCTTGCGCAGGGTGGCGGCGCCGCCGAGCGCGGTGGCAAGGGCCATCGCAGCCAGGCCGAGCAGGCCGACAGCGGGCACACCCGGATCCAGCGACAACGTGGCCGGGCCGACAATGATGGTGGTGTAGTCATCGGAGACTTCCACCCGGTACTGGCCGACCATGTCCACCGTGAAGGGCATCAGTTTCAGCGTGGCGCTATCTGCGCCGTCATAGTTACCGGCAAGGTAGCCACCGTCCACTACAGGCGTCCAGTCCGCATCGCCTGCGCGTTTGGCCTGCCACTGATAGTTGACCGCGCCAAGCCCGCCGGACACCGTAATCGCCCAATCGTAGGTCTCGGCTTCCGCCAAGGTCACGTTGTTCAACGGTGTGGCGCTGAGCGGGGCGCCGACTTCAATCGTGGCGTCTTCCGTCTCGGTAATACCGGAATCATCGCTGACCCCGAGGTAGTACACATAGGTGCCGACACCCAGCACTGCGGGATCAACACTCAGTGTGACCGTATTCGGGGTTGTCGGATCGGCGATGAAGCCGAGGCCGACGGCATCCTGGTACCACTCGTAGCCGCTGACGTTGGCGCCGTTCTTCCAGGCCGCGGTCATTTCATAGGGATCGTCACTGGTATACAGGCGCGCGCCCATGGGCTGCTCGATGATTTCGAGCAGGTCAACGACGATGACGGCCAGGCCAACGGTGTCCGCCGGGTTGCCTTCGCCGTCGGTGACGTCAAAGGCCAGATTGTAGGTGCCCAGCGTGTTCACATCCACCGCGCCGGTGGTCACGATGGCGCCGGTGAGGTCACCGTCGCATTCGTCCGTCGCCGTGCGGATGGTCGCATCGTTCGGGAATACATCGCCGCGCGACCAGTACAGCGGGTTCGCCGCGATGAGCGAGATAACGGGCGCCGTGGTGTCCTCAACGATAACGTCGCGGACCGCAGTCACCGGCGGCATGGACGGATAGCCGGGCACGGGCACGCTGTAGGTGACCGTGTAGCTGCCGGGCACGCCGGGATTGACGGCCACGGTGGTGGTCATGGAAGCGGTGATGTCGGAGTCGCTTTCGGGATCATAGGCGGTGGCGCCGGCATCCGCATACGGGCCGGGGCACGCGATGGTGACCGGGTTCTCTCCGAGGATCGTGATTACGGGCAGTTGCAGCGCGAAGAAGGTCAGCGTGGTCGTCTCGGTCTTGACATTCCCGCTGCCGTCCTGCACCGTGTAGGTCAGGTCGAAGACGTAATCCGTATCGGGAGCCGTAATCCACGGCTGGCCGTCGCCGCGATCCGCAGGATCAATCGGGAAGGCCACGGGGTTGGCGCCTTCATCCAGGGCCGTTACCGTAATGCCCGCGGTCACATCGCCGTCGCACACATCCGCGGCAGTGACGCCTGTCAGGGCGTCGGCCTCGGCATAGGTGCCATTCGCGGTGACATGGGTAATGGGCATCACACCGGTAAGCACCGGTGCGGTAACGTCATTCACCGTCACATCGGCAGAACCGACGGCGCTGTTGCCGTTAATGTCGTACACGGTAATCGCGATGCTGTTCGTACCGATATCAGCGCAGGTGAAACTGACGGGATCGCTGGTCGTGGCCGGAAGGTCCACAGCGCAATTGTCGGTCGTACCAGTAGCCAGGGTCACCAACTCCGCACCGGTCAGCGTGCGTGTGCCGTTAGGCAACAGCTCCACGGTGATGATGCCCGGACTGGCCGGCGGCACCGGCGGGACACTGTCGTTGACGGTGACCTGAGCCGTGCAGGAAGCCTCGTTGCCGGATTCGTCTTCCACCGTAACGGTGACGTTCTGGGGCAGACCCACATCGCCGCAGTCGAAGGACGAGGGCACCGCGGTAACAATGAGATTCGCCGCCAGCGTGCAGTTGTCAGAGGAGCCAGCGCTGAGCGCGGCAATGTCCGCAGGCGTCAGCGTGTAGGCGCCCGAAGCATCCAGTTCCACGGTGATGTTGTTGCACACCGGAACCGGATCCACGGACTCAAACACGGTGGTTGTGGCATTGCAGGTGCCCGTGCGACCGAGAATGTCGCTGGCCACCAGTTCGATGGTCGTGGTCGGAATATCGGCGCAGGTGAAGATATAGGGCGTGATGTCCAGAGTCCACAACGGCGCCTCGAAGGTGCTGCTTCCCGCGTCATACAACGTGAAGGGATCGATGGTGCTGGTATCCGGCGTCACGGCAAGATCCACCGTGATCGGCAGGCACGCCGGGGTCGGGCCGACCGTGGAGAGTTCGAAGGCGCCCATGTCCGCGACCGTGTTGATGGGCCGCGGCACGCCGAGCAGGTCGTCGCCGCCCGAAATGCTCGGGTCGGCCACATTCAGCACCGGCGAACCCACATTAGGCACATAGTCGCTAAAGGTGGGGCCGACCAGCCCTTCATAGGTATTATTGGTCAGCTCCGGAAGGACACTGATATTGCCCGTGCCCGGATACACGCCCGAGACCATCTGGATATCGCTGTAGGTCGCAGTGGTGTTCTGGGTCGGCGGGTCGCCGCCATCAGGAATGGGATTGCCTAGCTGGTCTACAGTGTCGGGGTGACTTCTTTCGTGGCGAATACCGCCCGTATTGGCCCAGACGATGCTGTTCGCGACCGTCGGCGTGGCACGCCACGTATAAATACCGCCGCTGAGTTCGCCATGGTGCATATCATCGCCCACATAGGTGGTGTCAATGGTATTGGCGTAAATGGTGTCCAAATTGATGGTCGGGGACGACTGGTTGTTGAAGATGCCGCCGCCGCCGCGAATCGGGTTGCCGCCATCGGGGCCGACGCCGCCATCCGCCTGGCGATTGGCATGGTTGTCATGAATCACGCAGTTGACGATCTGGGCATCGCCATTGCCGTAGGGCGCCACCTCATTGGCGATACCGCCGCCGCTGACCTGGGCGCGATTGTCCCGGATAATGCAGTTGGCGATGGTCGGCGCGGAACCGTAGTTATAGATGCCGCCGCCGCGCCAGGTATGGTAGTCGGCCGTGATGCCCGCGGCATTGCCGCCCTGGATGACGAATCCATCCAGCACGGCGTTCACGGTGGCCGCAAGGCGCGTGCCGAAGACCACGACGTGATAGGCGGGAGCGCCGGCACGGCTGATGCTGCCGTCAATGATGCAAACGTTCTTGGCGCGGTTGCGCTGGAGACGTTTGGTTTCCTGGCGCCCGGCGCCGCCACGGTAGCCTTCAAAGCCGCCGTACAGGCCGACATTGGATTTCATGATGAGGGAACCGGCCTGCCTGCCGGGGTCGCCCACACTGCCGCCCCAGAGGGTGGCACGGGTCTCGTCATAGATAATGGGCGCATTCTCTGGCCCGCCGGCCACCCAAACTTCACCGCCGTTACCGCCGGCATCGGCGTTCGCGGCGTCAATAGCGTCCTGCAGACTCCAGAACGCGTTCACCCAGCTCTTGCCGGTGGTGTTGTTGCCGGTCGGATCCACATAATAGATCGCGCCGGAACTGACATTGACGGCGGCCGTGGCGGAAGTCGCCAAGTAGGTGCCGAAAGGCGCCAGGGTGTTCCACACCTGCAGCCGGTACGTGCCGGAGTCGTCGACCTGGGCGGAGGCAATATTCCACTGAGTGGTAAAGGAGTTGGTGCCGGTATCCACTACCGTAGTCAGGTTGACATACCCCGTGCCCTCGTTGAACTGCCACTGGTAGCTGAGCACGCCGGAAGTCACGGACGCGCCACAGGACATGGTGTGGTTTTCGCCGATGTTCAGGTCCGCGCCCACAGGCTGCGGGTCGATCACGATACTCGGCGCGACATCGAGTGTCGCCGCGTCGGAGGTTACCGAATAGGGCTCATTGGCCTTGTCGTCCTTACCCGCGATGGTATTGGTCACCACGCAGTGATAGTCGCCGGCATCGTCGCCCTCGATGGGCTTGAATTCCAGCGTGCTACCGGTGGCGCCGGGGATATTCACCCAGGCGGCGAAAGCGTCCTCCCATTTCTGCCACTGGTAGGTAATCGTACCTACGGACGCGCCTGCGGGGCAGGACAGGGAAGCGTTCACGCCCGGCTGATACTGGCCGCCCACAGGCTGGGAATAAATGGTAATCGGGGGCGGGGCGCCGCCCGTGACCGCGACCGTGGTGCTGTTCAGGTCAATGGTGGAACTGCACGCAGAAGCGGTCGCCACAGCCTTGTAATAACGCACCTGCGTGTTGCCCGGGGAGGAATAGAAATTGATGACCGGGTTATAGGTGGTGCCCGTGGCGCCGACCACTTCCGTCAGCGTGGACGGGGTCGGCCCGGAATACCACTTGTAGGTTGGCCCGGCAATACCCGAGGCTTCGGCCTTGAAGAAGGCCTGGCCGCCGTAATCAATGGGCGCGGCGGGCTGGATCAGGTCGGAGGCCCAGTAGAACTGGACGCCGGCCCCCGCTTCCACAAACCACTGGGCGCGG
>Ga0209723_1002246_pt1 | contig 26470 bp, 16 predicted proteins | sample BiotimSIPDNA_2_FD_185750 | JGI IMG/M metagenome (GOLD analysis project Ga0209723, IMG submission 185750) | Anaerobic biogas reactor microbial communites from Washington, USA - Biogas_R2 time_0 SIP DNA (SPAdes) (version 2) | ecosystem: Engineered > Bioreactor > Anaerobic > Unclassified | place...
TGAGATAATAATACCCGGTGATGATGGAAGTCACTCGACTTTTAGACCTCACAACAATCCAATCCAGCAAAAAATCATTGAAATAATAAGCTCATCTTAATTTTGGGTGTCTTTCGCACAAAACAGGTCTATCCGAAGGAAAAGGTTAAAGTGGCAAAACTCATCAGCGAAGTAATAGTAAGTTTCAGTGACAAACTGAAAAACAAATCTGTGAAATTTGAAATCGGAATGGATGAAAATGTTACAGTGAATGTAAATTACTCCCTGTTATTTTCGGTCTTCCGGAATCTGACAGAAAACTCGGTCGATTACGGAGGCGATGACATTACTATACAAATCACCAATTATCACGAGGACAATAATTTTCATTATTTTTCCTTTTCTGACAATGGCCAGGGAGTGGAGGAAGAGCATCTTCCCAGAATTTTTGAACGGTTTTACCGGGTGGATTCGGGGCGTTCCAGAAAAGAAGGCGGTACCGGCTTAGGTTTGGCTATCGTCAAAAATGCTATTCTAAGCTTTAAAGGGGAAATTTCAGTTCGTAATAAAAAAGGAGGCGGACTTGAATTCCTGTTCTCCATACCTAAATAATACTTTTAACTGAGGATATTACAGATATTTTTCTGTAATTCCCAGAAAAAATTTCGGCGCCGGTTTGAAACACTGCTACTTGCCGGTTTAAACTGCTACCATCAAGAACATATAACGTGAGTTCGACATGACATTTCGAATTGAAAGCCTAAGGGTCAACGATGTCCTAGTTAAGGGAAGGCTTTTTCGGCAAGTGCCCATAACCGATCAACCCTGATATGAGGTTAGTAATAAACCCCCCTGGCTTCTGTGGCGGGTGTGTTTGATCTGGCATATGTTCTTAAGTTCATCGACAACTTTTTCAATCAGAATACGTTTTCAAAGATAAATTTTATCAGAAAGAAACATAATGCTGTTTTTCATGGATTCTTCCTTGTTCATTAACGAAACTAATTCAGGAAAAATCCTTTTTGTTATATACCTGATTTCCATGTACCTATCAGCAAAATACTGATAACTAATACGTTAAATAACATTCTTATACCGAACTCAAATTAGGTGACACCCAGGTCAGCGCTCTTTGCGGCTTTCTTGGTGGTGATCAGGATGACCCCGTTGGCCGCATCGGAATCATTCGGCTCAGAGGCATTGCCTCCTTTCAGAATCTCAATGCTCTCGATGTCATCGGGATTGATGTTCCTGACAATATTATCGTAGTTCATCGGTTATTCCTTTGGCACTCACAGGCTGGCCGTCCACTTCCCCATATCGTTCTAAATGATCATCCCTTCGACCACATACAACGGCTGGTTATTCCCGGTCAGGGAGTTGTTTCCCCTGAATTCCTCCCTGGTAGATGCCGTGGATCCGCCAGCTGAGATCATGTTAACCCCTGCGGCCGTACCTGCCAGCATGTTGGTATGGTTAGCGTCCCGTATCTCAGTCATGGAATTGACATCTATCGACTGCACAGCGTAACCCAGCGATTTCGACTTCCTGGTAATCCCCAGGACGATGACCACCCTTTCATCCAGGCCTATGGCGCTCTGGGCCAGTTGAACATCCACTGTGGACCTCCCATTCACCGCAACTTCCGTTTGCTCAAAACCTATAAATCCGACAACTAGAACCGCCTTTTCCACATCAGGGACATTGATCTGATAATTACCCTCCTGGCAGGTAAGAGGACCCAGCGTAGTCCCTTTGATCAAAATGCTTGCTTCCGGCAACCCAATTCTGGTCTGGTCGGTTACCTTCCCCCTGACTGACAACACCTGTGCCGTAAGGAATGCACAACCAGTCAGGGTCAGGGAGATGAGAATTAAAAATCGTCTAATAAGTATTGTTTGATATAATTAATGATTAGGTGATTTATGTTTTAAGGCAAAACGATTCCCGAGGGAGGGGCATCGGTTTCGTCAGCACCCCAGGTTTTGTTTGCTTTGCTTCCCATCTTCAGTTCCAGAAGACCACCCTCTGTCAAGTCATCGTGGCTGAACCAGGGTTTATTCCACTCCTTTCCGTTCAATTTTGCCGACTGAATGTATTTGTTTTCCTTGCTGCAATTCCGGGCAATAATTTTAAATTCTTCACCATTGTCCAACCTGATCACGCTCTCCTCAAATGCCGGACTACCGATGTTATAAACAGGAAGCCCTGGCGTGACCGGATAAAAACCCAGCTGGGAAAATACCACAAATGCCGACATGCCACCGCCGTCCTCATCACCCGGAATGCCCATCAGGTCGTTGCGGAACCATTGGTCAAGCAAGGCGCGTATCCGTTTCTGTGTTTTCCAGGGTTCACCGGCGTAATTATACAAGTAAGGTATGTGGAGGCTGGGTTCGTTGGCCATGGAGAACTGCCCCACGTTTCCCGAATGGTCAGGCAACTGAGCAAAGAACTCAAACTTACTCTTTCCCAGCGGCTCGGAAAACATGGCGTCAAGGCTGGCAATAAAAGCTTCCCTTCCGCCCATCAGCCTGACCAGGTCGGAGATGCAATGCTGCACATCCCACCGGTATATCCAGGCATTGTTCTCGCCATAATAGTGTCGCGCCCCCAGTCCACCCGAAAATACATAACTGAAAGGCTCGATGAATTCCCCCCGGCTGTCCCTGGGATGGAAAAACCGGGTCTCCGGATTGAAAAGATGACGGTAATTCAAGGCCTGCTCAGAATAATAGTCATAATCCTCATTTTTTCCTAGTTCCCGGGCTATTTGCGACAAACACCATTTATCGTATGCCGTTCCAAGGGTGACGGCTACAGGCTGGCGTTTCTCAAAGGAATGGACCTCCGGAATCGTTTCCTCTTCACCTTCCCTTAATGCCGGGAAGTAGCCTTTTTCCCGGTAAAACCGGTCAAGTTCCCCGGCAGGTTTTCCTGACCAGGGTGCCAGCGTCTTTTCCTCAATGCCTTTGCGGCAGGCCTCATAGGCTTTCTCCAGATCGAATTCCCTGATCCCCTTTGACCAGCCATCAATGACCGTCGCCACGCCATGGTTAGAGTTCATCCTGCGGCTATCGCCCGTTATCTCTGGAAAGGTGGGCATCCAGAAATGCTCCATTTGTTCGGCCATCCTGAGAAAGGAACGGATAATACGGGTCTCCGTACCGGGATCCGTCAGAATCCTAAGGGGATGCGTAGCCCTGTAGGTATCCCAGATCCAGTCGTCGGTATAAAAGGGTATTCCTTCATCCTCGTGGACCTTTCCGTCAAAAGCACTGTAATAGAGACCATCTTCGGAAATGCAAACCGGCCGTTCATAAGTCCGGTAAAGGGAGGTGTAAAAGACGGTTTTGTCATCGTAGGTACCCCCGGAAATTTTGATTTTCCCCAATGCCTCGTTCCAAGTCATCCGGCCGTAATCCAGCAGGGGTTCCAGCTCAAAACCGGTGAACTCCCTTTCGAGGTTTTTCCTAGCCTGTTCTTCGTTGATAAAGGAGATGCCGTACCTGACCCTGATACGTTCACTGCCTGCCGCAAACTTAAGCACCACACAGGCATTCCTTCCATTGGCACAATAATCACTCCCAGTCAACATACCCTCTTTCAGAACTCCCGCAGACCGCACAGGCAGGTCCGCCTCCAGATAAATATAGACTTTGACATTATTCTGCAACTGCTGATGCCCGGAAACCGCTTTCCCGTTCCAACACATCTCCCCCTTTAAGGAATTAATGATGAGCGCCACGGAATCGCTCTTCCCGAAAGTGAATTCATAAAGGCCGGACTGGTGACTTACTCCGAACCTGACTTCCGTCTCCTGGTCGTCAAGATATACCGCATAGGAATAGGGGGTAATCTTCTCCTGGTCGTAGCTGAAGGCGATGACCGGTTGAAGATTTTCATCGCTTCCCTGGTACGGACTTAAATTAAAGGCGGAACTTCCCCGGTGGCTGGTGACTACCAAAGGCAGCCCCCGGAGCCTGTCACCGGTATAATCAGCACGCTCAGGATACACCCTCAGCATGCTGTTGGGCAGGTGAATTGTCGGATAGGCCGGCACCAAAAGGTGGCTGATGTTGCCCATATAAGGATTGACATATCCGACGGGACTCTCGGGATCTGCCATCTTCATCCGGGGCGAGGTGCATCCCGGCATTCCCGCAATGAGCAAAATGACCAGTTTTTTTAAAAGGTTTGATTTCATAATCTTCACAAAATTAAGTTAACGGAGGCTGTTCAGTTCAAATTCATCCGTTTTTTCTCCTGCGGAATCAAAGACTTCGTAGTTCAGTGATTTTCCGACTACTGACATTATTGCATAATTATACATTCTCTCCGCTGGGGTAAAAGCCATCGTCGGATAATCACTGCCACCGGTTCCCTGTGGCGATCCTCCGGCAGTTCCGTTGGTAACATAGGTGATTCCCCAACCATCGACTGCAGGCTGACCGTTTCTGAGCGGATGATGCCTTTCATAGACATGGCGGTGGCCGGAGAGACAAAGGTCCACCCCATACCGGTCAATAATAGGGGCGATAGTCTCCTGCCACCTTTTGACATTACTCCAACCGAAGGAATAGGGCGGGTAGTGAACGAATACGATGATCCAGTCTGTATGGCGGCTTTTCCGGGCCGAGGCCAGGTCCCGCTCCAGCCACCTCCGTTCTTCGGAATCAGGTCCGTAACGCAGCAATCCGTTTTCTGCAGCAACGGGGGCTACCCCTGAAAAAAGACAGACAAAATGAACATTGCCATAATCGAAGGAATAATCGGTACCCTTCCCGGGAAGGGAAAATAATCCATTAAAGGAGGAAAAGGGATGTTGAAATCGCGGGCCTTTGGTATTCTCAACATCATGATTTCCCAGAGTCAGCATGAGGGGGGCGTTGGCAGCCAGGGGCTGAGCGATCCTGAGAAAGGAAAGCCAATCAGCGGTCACCGATCCGTTATTGACCACATCCCCCATGTGAAGCGTAAGATCAGGTCTTACTTCCGCAAGCCGCCCGACAATCTCAGCGGTCTTCTGAAACTGTTCGTTGAATTCATTGTTCTGGGTGTCGCCAAATATTCCGACTGTAAAGGGGTGGGGTTTTCCCTTTTTCGGAGGAGTGACAAAGGTAAAGACGGAGCTCCAACCCGATTTGTCAGAACCACATTGATAGTAATAGCGGGTTGAAGAAGTGAGTTTTGTCATTTCTCCCTTATGGAAAAACGATCCTTCCATTCCATAAGAATCAGCCTTTACCATTTTAGGCAGTTCCTTTTCTGTCAGGCCATACCGGATGAATTGAACGGCGCCGGCTTCCCTGGAGTACCATAGGACGGTCATGAACTGTTTTTCCCCTTTGCCGGTTGCAGAAAGGCTCAGGTGAACACCTTCAGGCTGCCCCCAAGACGGGATGCATGACAATACCGTCCAGAATAGCACCAAAAGGAACCTTCTCCTCATCCAAAAAGGAAACGGCCCACCTGCTCCAGAAGTGTCACTGTTTTCTCTCATATCTTTAGCACTCTTGTGGTCTATTTCAGTTCTTTGGTATTGAAGGAACGGGGCGTGGCCGGCGCTCTATTCCCACCATGCCGACAGCTCCAAGGACTGGAAGGGGTCAGCGGAAAAACCGTTATAGTATTTTAAAACAACCTTGTTTTCCTTTTCGTAAACTGAAATGATCGCATACCCCGACAGATCCGCTCTTGTAAAATATTGGATATTGGGCTTTTCATTTTCCAGGATCTTTTTCCTCACTTCCTGATTATGCAACTGGAAGGTTGGATTTTCCTCAACAAATCCGGCCCCTTTGTATTCCGTTTCCACCTCCACCGACGCCTTGAGATCAAAACTTCCCACCACGCTGTTTATCATCACCTGAACCACGGCACCGGCCTCAGTTTTACGGCTTACCACCGAATATTTATGCAGATGGGCGCACAAGACTATGGCCTTATTTTTTGCCAGCAGATTGAGCAACCGCTCTCTTAACCTGGGGTCGGAAAGGGGTCGCCGGATGCCACTCATCAGATGCCAGCAACGGTCGGTAACGGGAATGACCGGCTGATGGGTCAGCACGAATTTGAATCTGGCCTCCGATTTACTGAACACCTCTTCCAGAAAGGACAACATGGCGGTTTCGGGCAGGTTTTGGTCCACGCTGAAAAACTGGTCCAAAACAAAAAGTTCCACCTGGCCGGTGAGCCGATGTGTATACATGCCCCTGCCCACCGGGCTGTTTACCTGCCCTTCGATAAAGGGACGAATCACCTCCTGCCAGGCTTCTGGTTGCCCCGGACTGTTGCTGACGTCGTGGTTCCCCTTGACAAGAATCCAGGGGACCGCCATTTCAACGGAATACAGAAGGTCCACAACGCCGCGGTTCATTTCCCGGGCAAGCCTTTCATTCCCGGCAACCCCTTCCACCAAATCCCCTAGTTGAACCACCGCTTTAACCGGAGGGGTAATCACCAAGGACTGCTCTTTGATTAGCCGGAGGAATTTGGGAAGATATACCGCGGTAATCTGCGGATACTCCTTCATTATCTGTTCAAAATCCTGAGGCCTTTTCATCACATAATCCCAGTCATGCAGGTCGAGGCGGTCGTAATGCAAATCCCCCAGTGCTATGAAACTTATATCCTGGGATTGGCCGCAGGTAACTATGAACCCCAAAAGGAGCGTGAAAAATTTCCGTTTGAAAAAAAACATCACCGGCAATCTTTAAGTCACGTAATAATTGCTTCACTCAAGTTTCAATCATACAATATATTGAGCTCCAACGGTCAATTTTATGGAACCCATACTTGCCCGTGGATCATGATCCCGGTTGGTGCATGATCGTGACTTGTTATTTCATCAGGTTCGAAATGGCAAGTTTATCATATGGTTTGGCTCCGAAGGCGGCATAATATTCCAAGTCGACCTTTCTCTTTTTGGCGTTGATTTTGAATACCGCATATCCCGGCAAGTCGGTTTGTTTGTAAAAGGTCACGTATTTCGCTTCTTCAGCCAGCATAGCCTTCCGTGCTTCCAGGGTTTCAGGCTGCCAGTCGGGGAAAGCTTCCGCCAGGGAGGGTCCATATTGGGTGATCACCTTTGCAGGTTTCTGGTAATCCTTGTCCTTAATGACGCTGATGACCATGACCTGGACGATGGGTCCCCAGGGGGTGTTTCTCTTTACCACGGAATAGCGGTGCAGATGGGCGCAGAGCACAATGGCCTTATGCCGTGCGATGACTTCAAGGAGTTTTACGCGCTGCTCCGGATTCCTTCGCATAGTATGCCAGCACCTTTCGGTCACCGGGATTACCGGTTCATGTATCGCAACAAATTTGACCAGAGCTGCCGATTTGGTCAGTTCCTGATCCAGGAAATCCACCATGCTGAAACCTCTTTCCCAGGGATCAATACAGGTGACAGATACATTGTCAAAGCTATAAGTGTAGCTGGCATTTTGAATTTCAGGATTTCCGGTCTGTTCCCTGATCACAGGCACATAAAACTCCTGAAAGGCTTCGGGTGCACCAGGTCCGGTTATGTCATGATTCCCTTTGGCCAGAATCCAGGGAACCTCCATACCCACCTTTTCGATGGCCTTCATGGTGTTGCCCGCCATTTGCTTCGCCTTCTCCGGGGAGCCTGCCAGCCCTTCCGAGAGATCCCCCAACTGGACAACCGCCCTCAGGGGAGGCCTGACGGCCTCAGCCTTCTGCAAAAGTACCGCCATGAAATCGTTCCAGTATTTGTCGGTGTAAACCGTATATTCCTTCGTGACCTGCCTGAGATCGTCAGGTTTTGTCCTGAGCCATTCCATGTCATGATCTTCCAGCAGATCATAATGAAGATCCCCCAAAACAATCATACTGCTCTTCTGGGGCAGGGCCTCCGAAAATATAAAGAGAACGATGATAATAGTAATTATGAATCGTTTCATATTAAGTTATTTGCGGAAATATGGTTAATAAAGTGATATTCAAGCAACATCCATGTGACTTAATCACTGAACTTTAAATTGCTTGCTGGTTATTTCGAGGTATTCGGTACCGTACTCGGAGGTAGGTTCGATGGAGGTGCCAAACTGAAAATTATTCCACGAATTGATAATGGTGATTTTCTTTTCGCCGAGGTTTCTCTTAGCCACATTGCACATGTCGGTATAGAGTTTTGCACTTCTAACAATATTAAAATTCTTGCTGGCCGGCGTCATTACCTTATCGTCAAACCCGGGCATGATGCAAGGAACAAAGTCGATTCCCCACACCGAAGTGGAATCGGCCCAGTTTTTAAAGGCCTGATCGGAAAAGGCGGGATAGAATACAGACCTGTCATAGCCGTAATTACCGTTGGCCGTCCAGTTGCTCAACACGACGGCGTCAAAGGTTTTCAGGGCAGTGGCATACCGCTGTGGGGGCAACCAACCACTGGTTATTTCACCAATAAGGAACAGGTCGGTCCCGTCGTTCTTCAACTCGGTTCGTAAAGCCGTGATGACCATCGGATAATCAATGCTTGCCGCAGCGGAACTTGCCAGATTAACGGGACTAATGATGACAACCGGCTTTCCGTCGATCTTAAAGTAATACTCCTTGTCAAAATGAGTGATATAATGGGACTTAAACTCATTCACCATGGTAGTCAGCTTGGCGCCGGCCAGCGGAGAGGCATTGGTCGCCGATAAATGGGCTGTACTGTAGTTCAACACCATTTTCACATTTTCGCTTCTTCCTGTAATGAAGCTGGTCAGCAGGGCATTACCGGAAGTGCCGTTCCACGGGAAAATGAAAAAGTTGATTTTGGCCTGATCGGCCCAAATGCGGTGCTGCTTCATGGTTTCGGCCGACAAGGCGCTGTACTGACCCAGTTGTGGGGTGTTGGTGTACTTCTTTGCCCAGTCGGCAGTCGCATAATTATAATAGAGGGCTCCTACCAGCACATCGTCTGACAATTCTGTCGGCGGTATCTCATAGTTGAACTGCGGCGGCAGGTGTTCGTCTGTCTCTTCACACGAGACCCAAAGGAACAGACCAACCAGGGCATAGAATATATTTTTCATATTTATCATTTTTTGATTTTCAAAGTCATTCCTTAATGGGGTAAATTTGGATTTTTCACATTGGGCAGGCCAAACCATAGTTTGGTGAACAGGCCATCGGGGCCTCCCAGCCAAGAGACTGCCTTTTCGACCTCCAACGGGTTGGTGGAATACTCGCTTCCGGGATATGGAATGCGGTCAGGAATATAGGCATATTCGCCGTCATAAGTAGCGAATTGGGGCTGGAATTCAAGGATTCTCGTGCGCCGGATCAGCGCCCAGGCATCCACGCCTTGGTTAGGCATGGCCAGCCAGTGCTGCATAATGATCTGCCGGTTAAAATCGTTTGCCTTGATGTAACTGGAACAAATGCCCATCCAGTCCTGAAATTCATAGAAACGACCCGTTGAATCGGTCTCTGTACCCCACTTGATTCCCGGAGTCTCTTTATAGGCGGTAGCCTGATCTGCCGATAATCCATAATGGTCATAGGAGGCATCAATTCCCTCATAATAATAATTCTGGGCATTCGTATCCTTCCACCATCCTTTCAGGGCAGCCTCAGCTTTCAGGAAACAGGCTTCCGCATAGGACAGAAAGACATATTCCGCATCAGGCTGAAGGAAACGCTCCCCGATATAGGAGTAGTCATCCTGTTTGAGCAGGGAATGGGGGTTGGTGCGGGTGGTATAGCCGCCACCACCACCATAGGAGATGTTCTGGCCAAAATACTTGCCGATGGAAGGCCCTTGTTTGGCTGGCTGACCATATACGGGCAGCCTGGCATCGTTATAGGGCAGCGTGTGATAGACCAGTGATTCACAAAGCACAGGAATGGTAGCTTTATTGGCCGTATAGTTGTACACCACCCGGTTGTAAAGGTAACTCCAAGAGTCACTGGTGATCCCCCAGTTCATTGCTGCCGTTTCTGCTTTCGACGAGATAATTCCTGTTGCGTTCCGGGAAATTTCGAGTGCGATTTTTTTGGCCTTCTCTGGATCGGCAGCGGAAATGCGCATTGCTAGTCGCAAGCGGAGCGTTTGGGCAAATTTCTTCCACTTCATCAAATCCCCGCCATAGATCTTATCAGCATTGGCTTTGTATGTGTCCCCGGTAAGATCAATCGCTTCGGCAAGCTCCTTCAACTGATCCAGCAAGGCAGTGTATATATCCTGTTCCTTTTCATAGGCAACCCCCGGTGTGCCTTCCAACGCTGCGCTCATGGGAACACCCCCCCAGACTGAAACGATATTGGAGAAAATATAAGCCTTCCAGATCTTGGCGATGATCACCCTGTTCTTATAGGAAGGATCCTCTTCATACAGCTTCACGATCTGATGCACCGGCTGCAAACATCTGACATAATTGTTCCGCCAGTAGTCATTGGTGGAGGAGACACTATAGGTATATCGCTGGAACTCCCCCTGAAATCCCGAGAAATAGTGGGTGTAGTTATAAAACACAACGCCGTTCATGTTGCCTCCGTAAAGATTCTGGGTTTCTCTCAGGGAAGTGGTCAGAAGGAATTCAGGCTCTACTTTTACCGGATTATTGGGATTCTGATTAATTTCTTCGAATTGATCAGTGCAAGAGAACAATCCCACCATTATCGCTATATAGATAAGTTTTGATTTCATGATCGTCATTTTCAAAAGATGAGTCTTACATTGATTCCGTAGATGGCGTTGGGAGGTAATGCTCCGTTTTCGATGCCCTGTCCATTTCCGGAGGTAGAAGAGGCTTCCGGGTCAATGCCCTGCGGAGTATTGGAATGCAGGATCCAAAGGTTTCTTCCGGTGGCTGAAATCCTGGCATTCTCAAAAGGAGTTTTGGCCAACAGCAGCTTAGGGAAATAATATCCGAAGGATACTTCCCTGAGTTTCACGAACGAGGCATCATAAATAACGAATTCGGCGAAATTGGGCCGGGCATATTCATAATTTTGGGGAGTCATGAATTTTGTGTTTTTTGTGCCGTCATTAAAGTAAGCGTCCCATCTAGCACCTCCGGTCAATTCCGAAGTGTTTTCACCCCAAATGACGCTGTGGAGGTAAAAGTCATCGCGACCCTCGAGGGTTTCGGCAAACATACCGTTGGTCAGCATTCTGGAGATGGTTCCCGAATACATGACCCCGCCTTGTTTGATGTCAACCAGGAAATAGAGATCCAATCCCTTCCATGAGAAGGTATTTCCGATTCCGGCAAGCCAGTCGGGGCTGGCGGTTCCAAAGGGCATATCTGTATTTTTCTGGAGCAGACCGCCTCCGTCTTCGAGCAACATCCTTCCCTGGTTATCCCTTTTGACTCCCAGCCCGCGCAGATAAGCATACGGTTTACCCACCTCCGCGTACACATATAAGTAACTCGATCGGTTGGCAAGCTGGAAACGGGGAATGTCGTCGAGAAGGGACACCACTTCTGAGTTGTTCTTTGAAAAATTAATCCTGGTCTCCCATTTGAAATTCCCTCGTTGAACTGGTTGTCCGGTCAGACTCAGTTCGTATCCCCAGTTTTTGATTTCACCGGCATTGTACAATCTGCGCTCAAAACCGCTGGATGTCGGCAGGGAGGCGGTAATGATTTGGTTGACGGTGGAGGCATCATAGTAAGTCGCATCCAGCGCCAGCCTGTTTTTGAAAAACCGCAGATCCAAGCCGTATTCATAGGAGGTGGTTTTCTCGGGTTTCAGGTCTGGATTGTTCATGGTCGTACTCAGAGAGGCCACTGTCGCGTCGTTGAAAAATCCGTTAAAGGAAAAGGTCTGATCGAGTCGGTAGGGATCGGAATCATTACCGACAATCGCATAGGAGGCTCTCAGTTTTGCAAAACTGAGCAAATTGCTCTTTGCTTTCAGCAACTCGGTAATAATCAGCGTCCCCCCGATGGAAGGATAAAAATAGGAGTTGTTTTTAGACGGAAGCGTGGAGGACCAGTCATTACGGCCCGTCAGGTCGACAAAGGCAAAATCCTTATAACCAAAAGAGAGCGCACCAAATGCGGAATTAATCCTTTTCCGGCTCTGGTTCTGGCTGACAACAGGGTATTCCTTGGCATTGGACAGATTGATCAGGCCGGGTTGCAGCAAGGAGTTGATTCTCGAATCCCTCCGTTCAGACCGGGAATCAAACCGAGTGAGGCCAAAATTGGCGGAAACGGAAAATGCCTCCAGCTTTTTATTAACAGAAAGAATGCCTTCCAGGTTAATATTCTGTTGGTTCACATTGAAGGTCCGAAGAAAACCGTTGGGATTGCTGGCGATAATGGATCCGATGTTGTTGAATTCATAACCATTGGTCCAGAACATATCAGCGCCGAATCTGCCGATAAGTTTGATCCAATCCGTGATTTTTATTTCAGGATTAAAGGTGGCGATTACCCTGTCCTTGGTGTCTTCGTTCGGATTTTCGTGGATGACCCAATAGGGATTGCTGAAGTTACGGTGGGTCCCTATCTCCTTTCCTGTCAGTTCATCTTTCCAGGGGATCAGTTCATCCAGGTTAGTGCTCCGGGCCATATGGGCGTACATGTATGACGGGTTGCGCCCGTTGTCATTCGAATACTGCCGGTTGACCACATTGTCACGGATAAAATTCACCTTGGTATCAAGAGTGATCCACTTCCTGAATTTATTCTGGACCCTAAGGTTGACGTTGTGCTTGGTGTTTTTATTGAATCCTTCCACCACGCTGTTCCCATTATAGTTGGTATAGGAAAACCTGACAATATTATCAGCATTTCCCCCTTCCAGGGCCACCGAATTGGTCAACAGGCGGGCCTTCTGATAAAAGTTCTTCACATTATCGGGTTGCGGCAGATAAGGTTTCACTTCCCCGTTCAAGGCCACGTAAGGCTGGCCCAGCATGGGGGAACCCCAACTCCTGTAATTTACGTTGGCCCAAGGCAGCATATGCTGATTGTCGATGTAAAAAGAGGTACCCACCCCATATGCATTCTGGTATTCGGGGAATTGAGTCAACGTCTGGAACATGGTCCCCGAATTCAGGGTGATTTTAAACTTGGGGGTACCTTTTTTAGTGGAGATCAGGATCACCCCGTTGGCCGCCCTGGAACCGTACAAGGCCGAAGCATTGGGACCTTTCAGCACTTCAATGCTTTCAATATCGTCGGAGTTGAGGTCAGCCGCATTGTTCCCGTAGTCGATGCTACCGGAATCGCCGGGCGAGTTGTCGATGGGAACTCCATCGACGACAAACAGGGGCTGGTTATTCCCGGTCAGGGAGCTGTTCCCCCGAATCACAATCCTGGAAGAGCCCGTATTAAACCCGGAAGGAACGACCTGCACCCCGGCAATCTTCCCTGAGAAGGAGTTGACGATATTGGGGCTCCTGGCTTCTGTCATCTCTTCCACACTGACACTCTGACGGGCAAAACTCAACGCTTTAGCATCGCGGGTAATCCCCATGGCGGTAACTACCACCTCTTCCAGTCCGATATTGCTGGTGCTCAGCACCGCATTGATGGTTGACTGGCCCCTGACCGGTATTTCAAGCATGTCATACCCGATAAAGGCAAACACCAAAACAGCTTGCTCCGGATTGGGGACATTCAGCAGGTAGTTACCGTTGATGTCGGTAATCGTCCCAACTGTTGTCCCCTTAACCACAATGCTGGCCCCCGGCAGACCCGCATTGTTCTGGTCAGTTACCTTTCCCTGCACTGACAGTACTTGTGCCCTGACCGGGACACACCACATCAGTAACAGTGAAATCATAATCAAAGTTTGTCTCATAGAATTTAAATATTTCAGTTATGGGTTTTCATGGGCATTTCTGCCGATACTGGGATTTCCTTTCGGAGCATCCGGCCCGCCTGGCCGGTGAGCCACAGGTAATGGTCTGAGGGAATCTCCTCATCCAAAGGAACAAATACGCTTTCTCCAACAGGAACCTGGTGAGCACATTTGAAAATGGCAGTTCCCTCGTCAATCTCATCAAACATGGCCACATAGACCATTTCAGCTCCCAAGGAAAGAACTCCTGCCAACTGCTTCCAGTAAAATTGCCCCTTGTTCCTGGGTATCTGATTAGATGGGTAATTTGGATACATATTGTGCCAACTGAAGCCCGGAAAAACCACTGGAACATAGTCCGGACCGTTCTCCTTGCACCAGGCCATATCGTCTCTCAACAAATCTTTAAAGCCTAGATAAGTCTCTTCATTAAACCGACCGACAAACCAAGGCTGCACAATATCGGCTGATCGGACAATGGTATGAAGCAGCGTATCGGACTGCGTGTCATTTTTCAGCGTTCTCCAATAGGTGGGCACTCCCAGCATGACCGAGAAACCACCGTATAACGAATCGTTCTTTAAGAAATCAACGATGGTTCTCACCTCTTTCAGTCCGTATTTGCGATTATCGTTAAATCCCGCCCCCCAAACGACCACCAAAGGCTTACCATTGTGACAGAGATAATTATCTAATCGATTCTCATTTTTAAGTTGATATTGCTCCACCAGTTTCTTCCAGTCTTCCATCAGCAGGGTCTCTTCACCGGCGGCAATCCCCGAAAGATCATACATGATGCAAAGAATCCTGCCATGCCGTTCCGCAGCCTTAAACGCCGACGCGAGTACTTTCTGGTTGTGCCCATAGCTGACCGGGTTGTTTAAATTGGTGACAAACCGCTGAATGAATACGCCGTCGATACCATATTCTTTCATCCATTTGAAATGGAGATCTACTGTACTCTCATCATAGGAACTGAAAAGGGTGGCCTGTTTCCCGTCAGAAAAATAAAAGGGAGAGTTGTATTGAACAGGGTATTCCGACATTTCGGGCCAATAATCAAATTTGCAAGACCCCGGTGCAAGACGCTGGTTTTTCCAATAGTGGTTCCAGCCTCTCCCAGCCCCGTCACCATCGGCATTGAACCAACCCTGGTAGCCGGCCATAATCAATCCTTTGTAACTCGCTGATTTTTCCCTTACGGGAATTTCTCCTTTATCTCCGGAATTGTAAGCAACGCACCCGCTGATAAACATCCATGGAAAACAAAAGAGGAGAAACCGTAACAGCATCTTGTTCTGGTTCATGGTTTTTGAATTGATTACTTCAAAGTTAACCGGGAAAGGTTAATTTCCGATTAAGAATAGATTAACCGAATAAGAAATCAGCATTAATCAGGAGCGAAAGCGTAAAAAAAGTACTACGGGCTTAAAAGAGTTGTAAAGTTTTAATTTGTCTTGTAATTTAGCACGATGATGATGGCATGAAATGATGCATCTAAGAATATTTATCCTTTTAATGTTTTTGTTTGATATCCAGGGAATTCGAAAATAAGGTTTTGGATGAGCACTTTTGTACGATCATTCTATACTTCAGTCCCTTTTCATAATAGAATCCTCTATTATTTGATTATCCTCTCTTTTTTTCTTCCTGCGGACTTGTCAGGGCAGCTTTACGGCCTGCAGTTTTCAAGCCACTCTGATTTAAAGGAAAATAGGACCCATCTGGATCTTTCTCCCAACCATTTCTTTAATGTTCACGACAATTTTACCCTCTCCTTCGCAATGACCATGCGTTCGCACGAAGCAGCCGTTTTTGGGTATGTCGTCAGAATTATCGACAGTGAGAATGAAAATGTGGATCTGATTTATAATTACCGCACTTCTTACTCCACTTTTGATCTGGTCTATGGCGAGGAAGTCACGAGCATTTCAGCCAGGTCCGATTTTGAGCAACTATCCAGAGAGTGGATTCCCATTGAATTAAGGTACAACTACAGGGAACAATCCCTCCTTCTGGTATTGCCTGACACAACCTTAGCCGCTTATCCGGTTAAATTCAGCCAGAAGGTTAAAATACTTTTCGGTGCGTCTGATTTTGAGAACTTCAAGACTACCGATGTCCCTCCCATGAATATCCGTGACATAACGCTTCGGCATGAAGGACAACTGATTCACGAATGGAAGTTAAACGAAAGTGCCGGGAATATTGCCTTTGATTCCAAGGGAAAAGTCAATGCCTTGGCTATGAATCCCGTGTGGCTGAAACCTAAATTTCAATTCTGGGCCAAAAACGCCGATATTTTGCTTGAGGGCAACGGAGAAGTGGCTTTTAACCAGAAAGATGAGGTGGTATACATCATAGGGGACGAATTGTTAATGGTCTATTCCGTTAAGGAAAACAGGCTTGATACGGTCAGGTATCTGAATAAACCCGACGTTTTAAAACAGGGCTGTCAAGCCTTTTATGATCCTGTACATCGCTCCGTTGTAAGCTATAATGTGGATTTGAAAAGCATAGCCAGGTTCAACCTGACAACCCGGTTATGGGAACAAACGGCCTCACCGGCATACCCTCTCACCGTTTTCTGGCACCACAACAAATATTTTCAGGAAAAGGACAGTACCTTGTACATTTTCGGAGGTTACGGACAACATGAATATAAAAACAGCGTACTGCGATTCAGGTTTAATGAAAACCGGTGGGATACCCTCATCACCAGTGATAAGCTGTTCCATCCCCGTTATCTTTCAGCATCAGGCATGAATAACGACACCGTATTCATCCTTGGAGGTTACGGAAGCCTTACCGGTAAACAAATTCTGAATCCAGGAACATACAAGGACCTCGTTGCCTACAGCATTCAACATAATCATTTCAGCTTAATCCGAGAATTTGATCCCCCGATGGAGGACATCGCCTTTGCAAACTCCATGGTGATTGATCCTGACCATCAAGAATTCTATGTTCTGGCATTTCCCATTTTCAGGTATGAAGGTTACCTACAGTTAATGAAGGGGAGACTCAATTCACCCGAATTAACCCTGGCGGGAGATAAAATTCCGTATCTGTTTCACGACATCCAATCCTTTTCCGACCTTTTTCTTTGCCAGACAAGCTGGAAACTGGTTTGCGTAACCCTGCTCAAAACGGAGAACAACAAAACACAGGCACAGGTGTACACCATCGGATACCCTCCGGGGTCCCTTACTGACATAGAAAAAACCTCCGGATGGAACAAAAATCTGCTTTTTCTTTTCCCCGCCTTGTTCCTGGTTTCATGGTTACTTTTTCTGGCAGTTGAAAAAAAGATGGGAACACGGAGAAGTACCGTCAGCCAGGAAAGTTCAACGGACCAGAAACTATCTGAAATCCAAGATATTTCCTCTGCCGCTGATCTCTTTACCAACATTCATCCCAAATCAAATACCATCCTGTTCTTGGGTGATTTTCAGATCTTCAACCGTACCGGCTCTGACATTACCAGCAAGTTTTCCCCTTTGCTCAAGGAGCTGTTTCTGCTGATCTGGCTTAACTCCATAAAAGATAAAGGCATTTCAGCGGAAAGAATTATTGAAATCCTTTGGTTGGATAAGGATGAAAAAAGCGCCAGGAACAATCTTGCGGTGAACATTGTTAAGCTTAAAACGCTCTTAAGTGAACTGGATTCGATAGAGTTATCGAAGAGTACAGGCTACTGGAAGAGCATTTTTAATGAAGAAACCGTTTATAACGACTATTGGCACTGCCTCCGCACTGCACGCCATTACGGTCAACCGGGGAGAGATGATATCTGCGAACTGATCAGAATCTCCCAGAAAGGCCATTTTCTGGAAAGTCTTTCTTTTGACTGGCTCGACGAATTCAAGGCTGAACTCTCTAATATTATCATTGATACCCTGATCAGATACAGCGATCAGATGGATACCAGCCGAGATCCGAACCTCGCGCTTCATCTTGCCCATACGGTCTTATTGTATGACATGCTGAATGAGGAAGCCATTCTGTTGAAATGCAAAACCCTAACTAACCAGGGAAAACATCATCTAGCCAAAGAAGCATTCGATAAATTTACCCGCGATTATAAAAATCTTTATAACATACCATACCCCAAAACATTGTTGGAAATATTAAATTTCTAATTTACAATATTTTATAGAAAAATAACCCACTTTACTTTGTATTGTATTTTTATGGACTTTTATTTACAAAACCTTTTGGGTAAAAACTAACGTGAGTTCGACATGACATTTCGAATTGAAAGCCTTAGGGTCAACGATTTCCTAGTTAAGGGAAGGCTTTTTCGGCAAGTGCCCATAACCGATCAACCCTGATATGAGGTTAGTAATAACCCCCCTGGCTTCTGTGGCGGGTGTGTTTGATCTGGCATATGTTCTTGAGTTCATCAACAACTTTTGTAAGCATTCGGTGAACCACGTCATTTTTTAATCGGATCCGGATTTATGTTTGCTTTTTGACATAAAGCAACCGACATGATGAACGAAAAAGCATTCCGGGCCATTTACAGTAACTATCTGGAATCCGGTTTAACTATCCGGGACTTCTGTACAAACCAGAGCATCCATGAAAGCAAGTTCTTTTATTGGCAGAACAAACTGAAAGGTGTGTTGCCTCCTAAACGAGGATTCGTACCTGTCATTTTCAGCAGTAATCAGCAAAAACCATCCCCGGAACTTCCGGTAGCCATGAATAACCAACCGGAACAGTATAACAAACATGCTTCTTCCGTCATGAGCCTGACTTGTGAGATCAATTACCCTAATGGGATCAGGGTAAAGGTCAACGGTCTTTCGGATCTGGAGATGGTAAGAACCCTGTTGGCTTCAACACAACAGTAGCATGTTCAGCCTTACCTCTTCGATGAGATACTACATGTATTCTTATCCCGCTGACATGCGTCGAAGCTTTTATCGAACTTGAACCTGAAGTCACCGAGTTGCTGGAGAAGGAACCTCCCCGTTGGTTTGTGCGCAGGATCATCCGCCACAAATATGTTCTGAAGGTCAGAACCCAGGATAATGAGAGCCCTATCATCACCGCTCCCATGCCGTTGCTTCCCATCCCTAAGAGTTACGCTGGCGCCAGCCTTCTGGCCGACATCCTTATTGACAAGTATGTGAACCATCTTCCCTTCTACCGTCAAATCCAGATGTTCCGCCAGCAGGGTATCAGCATTGCCCCGGCAACGATCAACGGGTGGTTCCAGGATGTGGCAGACCTGATGCGGCCGACCTGGTACCGGCTCAGGGAACTGGTTTTGGGCTCCGACTACATCCAGAGTGATGAAACGACAATCCCGATCATCAACAATGAAAAGCACCAAACGATAAAAGGGTACATCTGGATGATCCGGGCAGTGATGTCGGAGCTGGTCTTTTTTCATTATGACCACGGATCCCGGGCACAAAAGGTAGCATTGCAGTTGTTTAAGGACTTTCAGGGAGTAATCCAGACGGATGGGTATGCTGTTTACGACATATACGAAAATAAGAAAGGGGTTTTGCCGATAGGTTGCTGGGCACACAGCCGCCGGGCTTTTGAGGAAGCTTTGAAGGAGGACAAAGCCAGGGCATCGTATGCTCTGGAACAAATCGGCCTGCTATACGATGTGGAAAGGCGTGCCGATCAACAAAACCTCTCCTGCCAGGAGCGTGCAGAGTTGCGGACGCGTCTGTCATACCCGATAATGGTTGCCTTTGAGAAGTGGCTGGTGAATGAATATCCCAAGGTCTTGCCCAAAGGACGGATTGGCAAGGCCATCCGTTACACCTATGGCATCTATCACAAGCTGACCCGTTACCATCTGGACGGCCGGTTGAAAATCGACAACAACCTCGGGGAAAATGCCATCAGGCCCATCGCCCTGGGTCGAAAAAACTGGTTGTTCTGCGACAATGACGATGCCGCGGAAAACGCTGCCATCGTTTATTCTATGCTGGGGTGCTGCAAAGCAAGCGATGTTAACTTCCGTGACTGGTTGATTTACTTCCTGAATAACGTTCATTCCTACGACAACGATTACAGCAAGGACCTGGCCGACCTGCTCCCCCACAATTTTAAGAAAGCCCAAACCGTAACCAACTGAAGTCACCTTTCAAAGTAATGTGAATGTTTTGGAGAAACTCCGAAAGAAAAGAAGCGTTAGCATTGAAACAATACGGAGTTCACCGAATGCTTACGATTTATCCATTAAAGTAAAAATCTTCGATTCGTATTTAATGAATTCATAAACGAATAAAAATGAGAAGCATAATAATTGCAATAATATTGACCGGCATTTTAATGGCATTTCATTCGAATGCACAGAAAACTTACCTATGGGGGGTTCCCTCAGGTGGAGAAGGCAACGATTTTATAAGTGAAATCACAATTTCAGGTACAGATATTTATGTCGCCGGAACTTTTGGAAATTCCTTTCAGTCTTTAAAAAATGAAATCAAAGGTGAAGGACGTACGGATATTTTCCTAACAAAATATGATAAGAACGGTAATGTCAACTGGTTAAAAGCCTTGGCTGGAAAGGGTGCCAATAAAGCCTGTTGTATCAACTCAAATGAAAAAAATATCTATCTGGCTGGGATCATCGAAGGAAATGTAAAAACAGACAAGCAGGAATATACCGGCTCAGGAAAAGCCCTTTTTGTATCCTGTTGGGATGATAAAGGGAAAATCCATTGGCTCACACGTGTTCCATTTACCGGTAATACAACACTTGATATTTTAGAGATCAACCCGGATGGTTCTTTAGTTATCGGAGGCATGTTTCAGGATACCCTAAAGGCAGGAGCAGAAACGATTGTATGCCCAACTGGTAAAAAAGCTTATATAATTGAGTTTACTTCTTTGGGAAATGTAAAAAAAACAGCGAATTCGATGGGTAGCGAAAACCATCGCCTGGTGGCTGCCACAACAGATAAAGAAGACGGGAGCCGGTATTATCTGTTTAACATAACCGGTGATTTTACATATGGTGAATCCCCAGTGATTGAAAATAAGAACATTGTGGGTAGTAACCTTATTTTACTAAAGACAAATATTGATGGGGATTATAAATGGACAAGGGAAATTAAAGGGGAAGGATATTTGGAAGGTATGATCTTACAGGTCGCCACCAATCATAACATCCTTGTCGGAATTAATTATAACAACCTGTTAATGATTGGGGATACAATTTTTAATACTGATGCACAACTGGAAGCTTCTGTTTTGAGTTTCAGTGAAAAAGGAGATTTTGACTGGGCAACCCGGCTAAAGAGTCCTGTAAAAAGCCGCATTATGGATGCACAGTTATTTGATTCTGGAAACCTTGTAATAGCAGGTTACTTTCGTAGTTCATTTGAGGCAGACAAGTGGAACGTGTATTCAGACCAATCATGGGACGAATTATTTATTCTGCAGATGGATGAGGATGGCAAAGTTGTTTGGTACGATAATCCGGGCAATGATGCGCCCAATTTTTGTAAATCATTTGCGATTGATAAGCAAGGTAACATGATTTTGGCGGGAGGTTTTAGGAATGAGATAAAATTTAAAGGAGACAAGCTAAGTTCGGTAGGAGGAACAGACATCCTGGTTGCAAAATACGAAAACTGTGGCGACCTGGATATAAATATTAGGGTTGATGGTAGTTTATGTCCCGGAGAGACAGTGGAATTAAATGTAAGTGGCAATTTTAAAACCTATTTTTGGAACGACGAGGGAATGGGAACAAAAAACTTCACCGTTGAAAGTCCTGGACAGTACCATGTTGTTGCTTATGATAAAAGGGGATGCCCGGCTTATGACACCATTGATATATTTGAAACAACACCTACTTCTTTGGAATTAGGTCCGGATCAAACCATCTCTGCAGGACAAACCACTGAGTTGCTTGTCGATGGTGATTTTACAGAATCAATATGGAGTAACGGAGAAATGGGAAATAGTATTCTTTGTCGTTATGACCCAGATTCCGATTCATTAGACATAAGTGTAACTGCACTTTCTCCCGAGGGGTGTAACGTTAGCGATTCTATTACCATATTTTTTGCCAAGGACCTTAAGGTGGCAGGTATTAATCATTCTGAACTACAGGTTTATCCCAATCCTGCATCCAATGATATTAATTGGTTGCTTAAAGCAAATGTTAAAGGAGATGCCGTAGTTGCTTTATTCGGAGGAAACAGCAACATCCTATACCGCAAAGAATTTAGTAATTATACTCCTGTATCGAACCGGATCGACGTTAGGAACCTGGCATCAGGAAACTACATTTTAAAAGTAGAAATTGATGGTCAGGTTTTTACCGAATCCGTTGTAATAAATTAGAAGAAGATACAATTGTGTTTAATCCGTTTGAACCTTATGTGCGGTATTATGAAAACCTTTTAATTTCAGAATATTCAATATAAACAAAATGAGAAAATATTATATTATTCATTTATTCCTGTTATGTCTCATATGTAACGGCTATCAGAAAGTATTGGGACAGGTTACACCAACTACCAGTAAAAATTATGTACGTACCATCATTATGCGTGAAGCACTGACAGGTGATTATACAATGTCTGCCTTGTCGTCTCAGGATCGAATCGAAACCATTAACTATCTTGATGCATTGGGAAGATCCAGTCAGTCGGTCACGGTTAAAGGTTCTCCGTCGGGGAAAGATGTAGTTGTTGCCGTAAAGTATGATGGGGCAGGTAGGCAAAATTACCAGTATATGCCCTATGCTACCACCAACACCAGCGGTATTTACAATACAGATCCTACTACAGCCTGTACAAACTTTTATGATGGAACGGTTCCCGGAAGAGAATCAGGTGATTATCCATACTACCAGACCTTTTATGAAGTTTCTCCTTTAAACCGGGTTATAAAAGTAAGTGGTCCTGATGCATGGAAAACCCACCCTTCCAATGTCATCTACTCCACAAACGCATCATCTGTGACACACTGGAAAACGAATAAAAGTTCATATAGTATTCCGGCCAACCAGCTTTTTGCAACAGAATACTTTGATGAAGATGGTCATAAAACCCGCGAATACAAAAATAAACTTGGGCAGATAATACAAAAGTCAGTTTATAACGGCACAACCTGGCTAAATACCTCGTATGTTTACGATGCCCATGGGTTATTAAGTATTGTTGTTCCGCCAAAGGCAGGCGGGGCTACAGATACAGAACTTTGTTACTATTACACTTATGATAAACGTAAACGCATAACGCTGAAAGATCTGCCGGGTGCCGAACCTGTGTATATGGCTTACGATAGCCGCGATCGGCTGGTAATGGTGCAGGACGGAAACCTGGACGACGATGACAAATGGCTGGCTACCATTTACGATGCATTAAACCGGCCGGTATTAACAGCTTATACCGGAGCAGGGAAGACAGTTATTGATGTAGGAACGGCCTTTAATAATGGATTCGTCAATGCTATCTATTCCACTTCAGGTACCTATTTCGATTACAGTGTAAGCATGCCCTCAGGGTTTTCAATCTCTGAAAGCAGCATCCAATCTGCCACCTATTACGATAACTATGATTTTATTGCTGAATTTGGTACAGGCTACGATTACAATACATATAATATCGGTATCCCGACAGGCTATTCTACCACTTGTTCTTCGCAGTGCAAGGGATTTACCACAGGTACACTTATAAGAGTAAAAGATAACCAGGTTGATAATATTAGCAATGACTTATTGTTATCGGTTATGTATTACGACGATAAAGGCCGTGTTTGTCGTGTTGTATCCGACAATCACCTGGGAGGAAAAGATGTACTGTATACGAAATACAATTTTGCCAATCAGGTTGTACAAACTGTGTTCAGGCACAACGTAAATGGCTCGGGCGAAGTTGTAAGACTTAAAACCTCTTATGACTACGACGACCAGGGGAGGTTAAAGTCTGAAAAAGATAGCATTAGCGGCCAGCCAGCTATTATGCTTGCATCTTATACCTATAACGAACTGGGGGATGTCATAACCAAAAAACTGCATGGCGATGCCTCCGGAAATAATTTTAACCAGCAACTCGATTATACCTACAACATAAAAGGCTGGTTACGAAAAATAAACAACGCAGCCAGCCTGGGCAGCGATTTATTTGCGCTGGAGCTGCGCTACAACACCCCCGGAACAAGCGATGCCCTTACTTCTACAGCTTGTTACAACGGCAACATTTCGGAAATGCTTTGGAATAACAACGGTACTCCTAAGGGTTATGGCTTTAGCTACGACGATGCCAACCGCATTACCGCTGCCGACTACGCCGATGGCAGCAGTTACACCAGTAACCAAAACAAATACAATACCGCATACGGTTACGATGCCAACGGAAACCTAAGCAGCCTGAGCCGCTATTTAAACGGTACGCAAATCGATAACCTTGTGTACGCTTACATTAGTTCGGGAAACAGGTTATCAAGCGTACAGGATAACTCAAACAATGCATTGGGTTACGACGACAATAACGGCACTTACACCTACGATGCTAACGGGAATATGACCTACGACCCCAGCAAAGGCGTAAACATAAGCTACAACGAACTGAATTTGCCCGAGCAGGTACAATTTGGTGCCAACGATAACAACCGCTACATTTACGATGCCTCGGGACGCAAATGTGCCAAAGTGGTTGACGGAACCAATGCCGCCAACAATACCCGGATTGATTACAGTGAAAATATTATTTATGAAGATAACCAGTTAAAAGCTATCTTTACCAGTGAAGGCCGGATTGTAAAAGACGGCTCCACTTACAAATTTGAGTACAACATGAAAGACCATTTGGGTAATGTACGGGTAGCTTTTATTGGACAAAGCAGCGGCACGCCGCTGGTTACCCAGCGCAGTTCGTATTTTCCCTTTGGTATGGTGGCCGAGCAAACCAACAGTTATTCCAGCGGTATACTGGGCAACAAATTTCTATATAACGGCAAAGAGCTGCAGGACGACGATATTGCCGGGGTAAAACTCGATTGGTACGATTACGGCGCAAGGTTCTATGATCCCCAGATAGGGAGGTTTACGACTGTTGACCCAATGGCAAGCGAACGTGAATGGCTATCTCCCTACAATTTTTGCAGTTTAAATCCGATTAGCCGAATTGATCCGACAGGAGCATTGGATGACTGGTATGAAACACCAGAGGGTGAAAAGAAATATGATGAAAATATTCACTCGGCTAAGGATATGAAAGAGAAGAGAATTGAAGGGAAGTATTTAGGAAAAACCTATAAAGAGGGAGATAATTATTATAGTTTGTTTGGTCAAGTAAAGGACTTGAAAACGATGGAAGGAAAGCTCTATGAAAAGATAGATCAGACTCTTACAAATTATGCGAACTATATAAAAGAGTACGATCCAAGTGCATGGGAAGAACCTATTGAACGATCCGCCGATTTTAATATAGGAGTGCCTTTAAAGAAGAATGCCTTTGGGTTTAGCGATTATAATAATTACACATTTAGCTATGAAGGTGCAACAGGTTATTATTTCGTTTATGGAGATCCATCTGCTATGAAAGGGAAATTAGAATGGGGAAGAGATACGTATAGTGCGAACAAAAATTATGGTTTTGGGAATATGAAATCAGGTTATAACACTCATATTTATGTTTCAAAATCACCAAGGTTAGATATTGTAACGTTAGTATTCCCCACGTTAAATAGTAAGAAGACTCTTTACAATAAATGGGAAAATGAGTTTTTCCCTGATAAAAAATAGGTCATGAAGTTAGTATTAGTATCTTTCTTTTTTACTGTGATTCTGATGTCCTGTAGCAACAATAATCAGGCAGATCAGCACAAGTATGACTATCCGGGTTTAGGGCAAATAGTAGATGCATATTATCAGGATTATTATGATTATCCAGGTACTGTTAATGATTTGATTTCATTTATTAATGCGTGTAAACTTCCAGAAAATTTTGATACAACTATAGAGAAACTCAAAAATAACAGGGATAAGATTGTTTTGAATAATGAAAAGAATACTTTAATAATTACATTACAGGATAGTGTCATTTATGAAACAGCACACAGGTCGCCATGCGATGAATTATCTTACAATATGGGGTTTTATTTAGGCAGGGTTTTGTTTTTTGATGCAATGGGACTTTCAATAACTTCTGATGAGATTACAAATCAATTTAAAAGTGGCATGAAAGAAATAAAAATCCGTTATGACAAAGTAAAGAAAGAAGGAGATACAAATAAGTACGTAATGCTAAATTTTGTACATTTCAAAGGGTTAACGCTTTTTTGTAATGAAAATATTCAACTAAAAGATTACGAGTACTTTCAGGAAGTAGAGAAGTATTTGAATGGTTTTTCTGAGAAGTATCATATAAACAGGATAATATTTACAACGCCAATTTTTTTCAAGTAGAATCATAAAAAAGGTCTCGGAAGTTCCGGGGCTTTTGGTAAGCATTATATCAATCATAGAAAATATAATGCCTTTATCCTTTTCGTCAAGTTCCTGAAGGTAGTGTTTCAATCTGGGTGTCCGGGATAGTAGGTCTTTATCGAAATTTTACAGGATCGGTTTTTGTTTTATAGCGCGGCGATTTTTTTCCTGTTTTGTGCGAAAGACACCCAAAATTAAGATGAGCTTATTATTTCAATGATTTTTTGCTGGATTGGATTGTTGTGAGGTCTAAAAGTCGAGTGACTTCCATCATCACCGGGTATTATTATCTCA